>JGI20151J14362_10003567_pt1 | contig 10604 bp, 10 predicted proteins | sample COG_01_FD_14362 | JGI IMG/M metagenome (IMG submission 14362) | reverse complement strand
GTATGATCCCGAATAAATTTATAAAAAATAAATAACTCATTATCCCTGAAAATATTAAAATAGTGAGCATCAAATAGCGAATATTAGGTGTATGTAAGCTGCTATTTAAAAAATACTGAACGATATAAATTACCATACCCATTAATATACTAGAAAGTATAATGAATGGCAGATTGCGTTTTAAACGTGCATCAATTCTTGATGAATCCCCCATTTTTTTACAACCATTCCACAGCAGAAATATCATTACCCATGAAGATATTGATGTGCCAATGGCAGCAGCTAAAAATCCAACGTAAAACGATAAACAAATAGCTAAACTTACATTTAAGAACATTGCAAGTAATGCAAATATAAATGGTGATCTAGTGTCCTCTCGTGCAAAAAATAGTGGTTGTAAAACTTTTTGTAAGACAAATGCTGGTAAACCAAGACCATAAATAGCTAATGCTTGAGATGTTGAAATAGTATCTAAATTTGTAAATGCGCCTCGTTCAAATATTACAGAAATTAATGAGAGTGGTATAATTATTAATGCAACAGCTGCTGGTATTGTAAGTAATAAAGAAAATTCTAAAGCTCTATTAAATGCATTTTGACCATCTAGGCTATTTTTATTTATTAAGGCTCTAGATAATTCGGGGAGTAAAACGATTCCGATTGCAATTCCAACAACACCTAATGGAAGCTGATAAAGTCGATCTGCATAATAAAGCCAAGCAAATGCGCCTTCGAAATAGCTCGCAACCTGACGACCAACCAATAAATTTATTTGTACAACGCCACCCGTCAGGATTGCAGGAACTGCTAAAATAAATAATTTTTTTATATCAGGAGTTAACTTTGGAAAGCGTAAAGTTAATTTTATCCCTAACCGTCTAACAGCAAAATATACTAAACTCATTTGGGCAATCCCTGCGCAAAAAACTCCCCAAGAAAGAGTAATACCGATGTCCCATTTTGTTTTAGCTGATAAAATCATTGATATGATTAATATTATATTTAATAGGACAGGTGCTGCAGCTGCTGCGATAAAATGTCTATGTGAATTTAATATGCCGCTAAATAATGCTGTGAGTGATATAAAAATAATATATGGAAAAATAATTCGAGATAATTCAACCGCTAAATCAAAGCGATCATTGCCTGCAAATCCGCTCGCCATTGCATAAATTAGATAAGGCATAAAAAGCTGGGATAATAATGTTAATAATATCAATAAACCTGTAAGTGTAGATAAGGCCTCACTTGCGAACTCTTCATTATCTTTTTGTGCAGCTAATTTCTTTGTATATAAGGAACAAATGCTAGATTAAACGCACCTTCAGCAAAAAATCTCCGAAACAGATTTGGTAGTGAGAATGCCGCTTGAAATGCTTCTGCAATTACACCTGTTCCAAGGTAAGCAGCTAGCATTAAATCTCTGAGCAAACCAGCAACACGACTTATTAATGTCCAACCACTTACTGTTAAGAAAAATTTTATCATGCCATAGAAGATTCTGCGCCTAATTCAATCGCTTCTTGGAGTTTATCTTTGATAGCATTTTGCTTATTTTCAGATGTAATTTTTAAACCTATCATATCTTTTACATAAAATACATCTACAGCTTGTGCTCCGTACGTAGCTATCACTGCACTTGCAATTTGTATATTCGCGTTAGCCAATGTTCGAGTTAAATCAAATAACAAACTATGCCGATCTCGTGTATCTACTTCAATAATTGTGTATATATCTGATCCTTGATTATCAAATGTAATATCGGTTGGTACTTTGAAATTGCGTTCTCTGGGTTTTAATTTATTGCGAACTTTCAAAACATCTCGGGCAATAACGTCACCAGATAGAGTTTGATCAATTAGCTTTTTTAATCTTCCTAATCTTGATAAATCAAAAGGCTTTCCATCGTTATCTTGTATCCAAAATACAGGAGTAGCATATCCATCAGAGGTGGTATACGTACGAGCATCAATAACATTAGCATTTGCAAGTGCTATAGCTCCAGTAAGCCTTGAAAAAATACCTGGGTGATCTTGCATTAAAAATTGAGCCCGTGTTGCATCACGATCCTCGTCGACTTCAAAGTGGCTTGCAATTTTTTTACTACCTAAATTTTTAAATAAATTTGCAAATATATATTGTGTGTTTGTGTCTAACCCTTGCCAATAGGCTGGGTAGTGACGTTCAACTTCTTCCTGGATAGATGTGCTGTCCCAATCTATTAATAATTCACTTAAAGCGACATGGCAATAAGGTAAGGTTTATTTTTCCCTTGAGTATCAAGACCACCTTTTATCAAACTTCTTGTATTAGTATATAGCTCGCGAAGGAGTTGTGCTTTCCAGTTATTCAGTGCTCCTGGACCGACACCCATTATGTCACAAACTGTCAAAACAGTGAGTAAATTTAAATTTGAAGTNGTTTTAACTATTTTTCCAAAATTACTTACTGTCTTTGGATCGGATAAATCACGTTTTTGAGCGAAGTCAGACATTACNAAGTGATTTTCAACCAACCATATAACTCTATCGGCCTCTGATGCATTTAACCCTAGCTCAGGAGCTATTTTTTTTGCTAGTTCAGCTCCAGCAATGGAATGATCTTCGGGTAACCCTTTCCCAATATCATGCAAGAGTATNGCGATGTATAAGACGCGTCTGTTTACTCCAGATTTAAGAATTTCTGATGCAATTGGCAGCTCTTCGTTTAAAGTACCTTGTTCAATTCTTGCTAAAAAAGATATGCATTGAATGGTATGCTCATCGACTGTGTAACTATGATAAAAATTAAATTGCATTAAGGCAATTATACGTTTGAACTCAGGAATAATGGCACCCAAAACACCCAATTCGTTCATGCGTCTAAGTGCACGTTCTGGGTTACCATAGTCTAGAAGAAGAGACATAAATATTCGCTGTGTTTCAGGATTTTTTCTTACCTTGGGCGTTATTTTTCTTAGATTTGCTGTTACTACCCTCATTGCATCTTGATGGATTAAAAGACCAGTTTTCAAACCTTCTTCAAATAAGCGTAAAATATTTATTGGGTCTTTTAGAAATATATCGGGATTAATAATGTTAATTCTTCCATGCTCCAATTGAAACCCATCTGATAAATTACCATCAATATTTAAGGTGCGCCAAAGTATGTTTCTAAAACGATCTCCCAAAGATAGAGTTGATTTTACTTGCTGTGCTTCAAGTGCTGTTAAAAATACACGAGTTAATTCCCCTACATGAGTAGCTTGACGAAAATAGTCCTGCATAAAGCGTTCAACACCACGCATTCCTCGACCACCTTTATATCCAAATCGTTTGGCAACTTCTACTTGATGATCAAAGGTTAATTGTTCAGATGCTCTATTAGCACAAATATGAAGATGACACCGTACTGCCCATAGGAAATTATGAGCCACAAGAAAATTATCGTATTCTTGTTGAGTGAAATATCCTTGATCTATCATCTCTTTATGTGTTGTGGCGTGAGAAATATATTTTGTGATCCAGAAAAGGGATTGTAAGTCACGCAATCCACCTTTTCCTTCTTTGACATTAGGCTCGACCATATAGCGCTGCCCACCTTGTCGTTCGTGTCGTTTGGCGCGTTCTTCTAATTTTTCTTCAACATACTCAGTTGCACTGGCTTTAAATAATTGACCNCGGAGTTTTNTGCAAAAATCATCATATAGGTTTTTGTTGCCACAAAGATAACGATGTTCAAGTAATGCTGTCTTAATAGTTTGATCTGTTTTACCTAACTGAATACATTGATTTGTACTTCGTGTTGAGTAACCAATCTTTAATCGCATGTCCCATAAAATATATAATATATCTTCAATAATTTTTTGAACCCTTTTGCTTGGTTTGGCCTGAGTTAAAAATAATAGATCAACATCAGAATGCGGTGCCATTTCTGCACGACCATAACCACCCACTGCAATTATTGAGATATAATCTAAATTGGTTTGTTTGTTTTTTGAGGACTGTAAGTAGTTTGAACTACATCGAATGCTAAAGAAATTAATTTATCTTTTAAAAAACTGTATGATGCTATTGTTTTAGCTGACTCAAATGGAGATTTTTCAAAATGACTTTGAATTTCCAATCGCCCTTTAACATTTGCATTACTAAGAATATTTGCAATTGAAGAACGCAAATTATCCTCTGCTACTGTTTGGATTGCAGTATTAATCTTATTGTTTAATTCGCCTTTATTAAACAACAACTCTTCTGAACAAATTAAGTTATCTGGTTTGATAATTTCAGTTTGTAATTTCATAAAGAAAAGCTCCTGATCCGCCAAATCTGGTAGGTGCGGGAGAAATAATCCTTAATGCACCAGCAGATGCTTCTGCAATAGAAAGTGCACGTTGAGCAGAGCCATTATTTAGAAGTCTAAACGCCCCACTTGCTCCTTTAAATCCTTGAGGTCTTGTAAGCTGTGATCGTTGTGCTGCACCTGAGTTTCCTTCGCTAAGAAGAGTTGCGAATATTTTCATTCCATCGTAAGCAAATCCTGCTAATGGATGTGGAGGCACTCCATAAACTTTTTTAAAACGTTTGTTGAAATCGTTAATAGCTGCTCCGTCTGGTACCGTAAACCAACCATTTCTTAGTCCTGGCGTATTAAGTGTAGACTGAGGAATATCCCACCTCGATAGCCCTAATATTTTTATGTCTTTTATCGGCAAACCTTTTGCCAATAAAAATTCTGCAAGAAGTGGAAGGCCGGATGCGCTATCTGCGGTTAAAACCACAGCATCAGAATCAGACCTTCTTATTTTTCTTGTTATTCTGTATGCATTTTCTGCGATACCATCTGCCGAAAAGGGATAATCATATGAGCCTACAAAATTTAAATTATTAGATTTAGATGATAATTTAACTGAATTGGCTGCAACTCTTCCCGCTTCTGTATCAGGTAAAACCACAGAAATTTTACTATAACCTTTTTGAGATGCAAAACCTAAAAGACGATCTGATGTATTTTGGAATGAATTTCCTAAAATAAATACATTATTTCCCGCGATGCTAGAGGTATTTGAAAAACTTAATACGTTTATATTATTAGCAGCGGCAATTTTCCCTACAGATTCAGCAGACTTTGCAAATAAAGGTCCAATTATTAGCTTCACGTTTTGTGAAATTGCTTTTTTTGCAGCAGCTTCAGCTTTAATTGGATCTCCAGCAGTTTTAAATATAAGCATTTCTATTTTGGCTTTAGGATGATCAGTAATCGCCATTTTTGCAGCACGAATGAGGTTTNGTGCTAAATCTTCTTGATTTTCATCAGTTGACCCAGATGGAACAAGTAAGGCTACTTTAGTNGTTGTTGAAGGNTTTATNATTGGACCATCATTAACTTTCTCAACTCTTAAGTCCTGACAAGCAGAAATTGTGAAAGTCAAAATACAAATTATTACAAGGCGTGTTAGCTCTAACATTGAATTTTTATTAATCATTCTTACTTCCTGTTAAAACAAATGATAACTTCGGTTAACGATAGTCAAAAGTTATTCTAAAGACTATTAGATTACAACGGGTAGACGCTAACAATGAAAGAAAAATCTCATGACTGTTAAGAAACTGGATTCGGGACTTCATATATTAGCGACACCGATTGGCACGGCAAATGATATTACAATTCGTGCTTTAAATATCTTAAGGGATGCTGACATTTTAGTAGCTGAAGATACAAGAGTGCTGCGTAAATTAATGGAGATACATGGAATTAATCTTAATGGTAGAAAAATTTTATCATACCATGACCATAATGGAGAGGTGCAGAGGCCTAAATTAATAGCACTAATTAAAGAAGGAAAGGTATTAGCTTATGCTTCAGATGCAGGAACTCCGCTAATCGCTGACCCAGGGTTTTCTTTAACAAAATTAGCAATTCAAAATAATATTCGGGTTCATGCAGCACCAGGTGCGAGTGCTTTATTAACTGCGTTGTGTCTGGCTGGATTACCTACTGATAATTTCTTCTTTGGAGGTTTTCTAGGTTCAAAATCTTCACAAAGAATAAAAAATTTACAAAAAATACAAAATTTAGATGCGACGATAGTATATTATGAATCTCCCAAAAGAACACTTTCAACTTTAAAAGATATTTCCAAAATTTTTGGAAATGATCGTTTGATCTCTGTATGCAGAGAAATGACGAAAAAATTTGAAGAGGTAATTAGAGGAACCGTAGATCAAGTAATAGACGAAATTAAATCACGTCATTCTTTTAAAGGTGAAGTAGTTATTGTTTTAGGGCCTCCAACAAAAAAAGAAATTAGTGATGAAGAAATATATTCTGCATTACAAATTGCATTGCAAGAGTATCGTATTAAAGATGCTGCTACTCAAATATCTGAACAATTTGGAGTGCCAAAAAAACGTTCTTATGAAATGGCTTTAAGAATTAAAGCAGAATTTAAAAAATCTAATTAATATTAAGAGATTTATAGCTTTAATAATTCAAACAAGATGACTTGCATCATTTTTGTCAATGCGCCATTTAGTTATTGTGTTTACTTTTTGGAGATTGCCATGCGTTTAAAAATTGCGATTCAGATGGATCCAATAGAATTGGTTGATATTAATGCTGATAGTAGCTTTCGTATAATGGAAGAAGCACAATTGAGGGGGCATGAATTATTTTATTATAACCCTGAACAGCTTGCATTTGAGGAAGGTGAAGTAACAGCTTACGGGTGGCCTATCAGTGTTCATCGTACCAAAGATAAGCATTTTACCAAAGGTGATTATATAAAAATACACCTTAAAAACTTTGATGTAGTATGGCTTCGTCAAGACCCTCCATTTGATATGGGATATATAACAAATACTCATTTACTTGAAATGGTTCATCCAGAAACATTAGTTGTAAATGATCCTAAATGGGTTCGTAATTATCCTGAAAAGTTATTAGTATTAAATTTTCCAGATTTAACTCCTCCAACTACAATCGCACGTGATATTGAAGTTTTAAAAAACTTTAAAAATAAATACAAAGATATCATATTGAAGCCATTATACGGGAATGGTGGTGCTGGTGTTTTCCGATTAGATGCGAATGATAGAAATCTAAACTCGTTACATGAGCTTTTTTGTTCAATAAACTCGGAACCTTTAATCGCTCAAAAATTCTTAGCTGCAGTTTCTAAAGGAGACAAAAGAATTATAATAGTTGATGGTGAAGCTGTTGGTGCGATAAATCGTGTCCCAGCAAGAGGAGAAACACGTTCAAATATGCATGTAGGTGGTAAACCTGAAAAAGTTGAACTGGATGAACGTGATTTAGAAATATGTAAAAAAATTGGACCCCTTTTAAAAGAAAAAGGTCAAATATTTGTTGGTATTGATGTTATTGGAGGTTATCTCACCGAAATAAATGTTACATCTCCAACGGGCATTCAAGAATTAGAACGATTTAACAAAATTAATGTTGCAGAAAAAATTTGGATTTCAATTGAATCAAAATTTTAAATTGTGAAGTTAACACCTAATATTCTCCAATGCTTATCACCAAGATGTTCTAAATGTGTTACGCTGAGATTATCAATTTGGAAACTAATTGCACTTTGAGATTGTATTTTTGCTGCACGTTGTAATTGAGTTAAAATAACACCAAAATGACCAACTGCTATTATGTTTCTGCCTTTATATTTTTGATTTATGATATCTACCTCAGCATTCACTCTCTTGGCTGCTTCATTCCAACTTTCCCCATTTGGAGGCGCAGTATCACCAGGATTAGTCCAATATTCTTTTGAAAGTTGAGGGTATTCTTCAGCTATTTTAGCTGATTTTTTAAGTTCCCAGTCTCCAAAGTTGAACTCACGTAAGTTCCTATTATTTGGTAGACGNTCACGCAAACCTTGGATTTCATCCGCTGTTTTTATACAGCGCTTTAGATCAGATGATANTATTATACTATTATTTGGTAAAAAATTATCTAATCTTTGAAGCATATTAATATTTGATAAATCTACATCTACATCAGACCANCCAACTAAGCTTTTCAAATGAGTTGGCCCATGTCTTATCCAATACCAATTTGTCATGATATATTCTCAGGCAATTCACCCTTTAGTACTAACGGGATGCCGGCAATAACTTGGACAACAAGATCTGATTGCGCCGCTACTTGTTGATTTAACTGCCCTTGAGCTGTTCTAAATTTTCGGGCTAAATAATTATCAGGAACAACACCTAAACCTGTTTCATTAGACACGCAGACAACATGATTGGCATCAAGGCATGCATTAATGAAATTTTCAGTATTTATATCTTTGTCTTCTAATAAATTGTTGCTTAACCATAAAGTTAAGCAATCAATTAATACTATACCTTCCTTCGGTAGTGGAAGTATATCTAATGGTGCTTCAATTGTATTCCAATTGCCCCCACGGTCTTTTTGATGTTTATCTATTTTTTTTTGCATCTCATCATCGAATGCCTGGGCTGTCGCAATATAGTTCTTATACATTCCCGAAGAAATTACTAATTTTTCAGCAAAAGCAGATTTCCCAGAGTTAGCTCCTCCTAGAATCAATGTTAGTTTAGGGAATTTTTTTGACACAATTATCCTCAAAGTGATCCAATTATCTATTTCTTACGTAACAATTATACAAACCGAAACATTAGATAAAGAAAAATAAAAAAATGACACTTGATACATCCTATGAAAAACGTTTGCAAAAAACTGCTATGAAAGCGGAAATGTTAGACGTTGATACAGAATATGAACTCGCAGTAGCATGGCGTGACCACAAAGATGAAGACGCATTGCATCGACTTATAAATGCTTACATGCGCTTGGCTATATCAATGGCATCAAAATTCCGCAGATACGGAGTATCACAACAAGACCTCATACAAGAAGCAGGTATGGGTTTGATGAAGGCTGCAGATAAATTTGACCCAGACAAAGGTGTGCGCTTTTCAACTTATGCTCAATGGTGGGTAAAAGCATCCATACAAGATTTTGTAATGCGTAATTATTCAATGGTTAGAACAGGTAGTACAACAAATCAGAAGTCACTTTTCTTTAATATTAAAAGAGTAAAAGCCCAACTTGAGCGTGATGCTGTTCAAAATAATCAAACAGTTACACCCGCACAAATCCTGGAACAAGTTAGCACAGAGCTTGGTGTTCCCATGCGTGATGTAATGATGATGAACGGTCGCATGTCAGGTGGAGATATGTCTTTAAACGCCATTCAGTCAAATGATGATGAAGGTCGAGAATGGATAGAAACCTTAGCTGATGAAGGACCAACTGGTGCAGAAGTTGTTGAGCAAAGTTTCGATGAAAAAAAATTAAAAACATGGATTGGAGAATCCATGGAAGTTCTAAATGATCGTGAAAAGTATATCGTTATTCAGCGAAAAATGATTGAAACCCCAAGAACACTTGAAAGTATTGGCGTGGAGCTAAAATTGTCAAAAGAACGTATTAGGCAGATAGAAAATGCAGCATTAGAGAAGCTAAAAAAGCGCATGGGATCAGATGGTCACCACGCGTCAAGGCATATAGAAATAGCATAACTTGACTTGCCAGTAGGCCAGTTCAGGATTAAACAGATCATTACTTAACAGTTGGTGATCTGATATGCTTAATGGAAGAAGAATATTATTAATTATAGGCGGTGGTATCGCTGCATATAAATCACTTCAACTAATAAGAGAGCTCCAAAAACAAGGTGCAATGGTTACACCTGTTATGACTACAGGTGCAGCTGAATTTGTGACGCCATTATCGGTTGCGGCGTTGTCAAAAAGTAAAGTTTTCACAGACTTATTTGATTTGAATGATGAATCTGAAATGGGGCATATAGAGCTATCTAGATCTGCTGATTTGATTATTGTTGCGCCAGCAACTGCTAACTTAATGGCAAAAATGGCACTTGGGATAGCAAGTGATTTGCCTTCTACGCTTCTTCTTGCAACGGATACACCCATACTTATCGCTCCAGCTATGAATGTTCGTATGTGGGAGCATTCAGCAACTCAGAATAACTTTCAAAACTTTGATTAATAATGGTGTTCACTTCATTGGTCCTGAAGAAGGAGATATGGCATGTGGAGAGTTTGGATTTGGACGGATGTCTGAGCCCGATGTAATAGTTAAATCTGCATCAAATATCTTAATCAACGGGCCTCTCAAAGGTAAACATGTTATTATTACATCTGGCCCAACTCATGAACCAATCGACCCAGTTCGTTACATTGCAAATAGATCATCTGGAAATCAAGGTAGTGCGATAGCAAATGCATTAGTTGCTTTGGGCGCTAGGGTAACATTTATAACTGGCCCCTCTACATTAGAAACACCCGGGAACTGTAAGGTCATAAAAGTTGAGACTGCAATCGAAATGCTGGATGCTGTTAAAACAAACATTCCTTGTGATATTGCAATTTTTTCAGCAGCTGTATCTGATTGGCGTGTAGAGAGCTTAAATTATAATAAAATCAAAAAGAAACAATCAAGCGATATTCTTAAAATCAATTTCATTGAAAATCCTGATATTTTAAAAACAATCTCTAAAATGAAAATTAACCGCCCCGAATTAGTAATTGGATTTGCTGCTGAAACAAATAATTTGATAG
>JGI20151J14362_10003565_pt1 | contig 10605 bp, 11 predicted proteins | sample COG_01_FD_14362 | JGI IMG/M metagenome (IMG submission 14362) | reverse complement strand
CTTACCCAAACGTTTCATCAAGCAATGTTGGCCGCCGGCGTTGAAGATCCAAACCCCGTAATCCGGCAGTCTCAGCGACCAGAGTTTGGTCACTACCAGGCTAATGGGGTCATGGGCGCTGCTAAGCGAATGCAAACCAATCCTCGGGCGCTCGCGGATCTTATCGTCAAACACCTGCCAGCGCAGGACCACTACACCCTAGAGATTGCGGGTCCCGGGTTCATCAACATCACCCTCACCCCCGCCTTCGTCTCCCAACTCATTTCAAATGGTGATCCGGCAGAAAAACCCGATAACACGGCCCCAAGGCGGGTCGTGGTCGATTACAGTTCACCCAATCTCGCGAAAGAGATGCACATCGGGCACCTCCGGTCGACCGTGATTGGTGACACCGTTGTTCGCGTCTTGGAACACATAGGACAAACAGCAATACGGGCGAATCATGTCGGTGATTGGGGCGCTCAATTTGGCAGTCTACTGGCCTACCTCGATGAGTCTTCCAACAACGAAACCGCCCAAACTGCTGAACTTGCTGACCTTGAAAAATTTTATCAAAGGGCCAGTCAAAAATTTAAAAACGATACCGGTTTTGCAGAGAAAGCACGGGGCTACGTGGTCCGACTGCAATCTGGCGATCCCGCGCTGAAAAAGCTTTGGGAAGTCTTCATCCAAACCTCGATGGACCATGGTCAAAACGTTTACGACAAGCTCAACATCACCTTGACCCAGCAAGATGCCATGCCGGAGAGCCGTTATAACAGTGACCTTCTTCCCTTGGTCTCCGACCTAACTGAAAAAGGCTTGCTCGAGAAATCTGAAGGCGCGCTCTGCGTTTTTCTTGACGAATTTAAGGGCAAGCAGGATCGTCCGTTACCGGCGATGGTCCAGAAGTCTGACGGCGGCTTTCCGTATCTTGCAACGGATTTAGCAGCGCTGCGGTATCGACATTACGAACTCAAAGCCGACGAGGTGCTATACGTGGTTGGCGCATCTCAACAGTTGCATCTTAGACAAGTGATTGCGGTCGCACGTGCCGCGTCGTTTATCCCTGAAACACTCACCACCAAACACCTAGCCTTTGGCCTGGTTTTAAAAGCCGACGGCACGCCCTTCAAGACCCGCGATGGCGGATGTTAAATTAATCGATGTCCTGAACGAGGCCATCGATCGAGCGCGAGATCTATTGCAACAAAGAAGCCAGGATCTTACGCCCATCGAACACGAGGCGATCGCAAAAGTGATCGGTATCGGTGCGATCAAATATGCTGAGCTGCAAAAAAATAGAACCACCGATTACATGTTTGATTGGGCCACGATGCTCTCTTTTGAGGGCAATACAGCGCCTTATCTTCAGTATGCCTACACCAGGATTCGAAGCCTCTTTCGGCGGGCCGGCATTGAGCGCTTAGATCCAGCAACCCCGATTCTGCTGACCGCACCACAAGAACTGGCGCTGGCGATAAAAACCCTGCAGTTCAACGAAGCGATTGCAAACTATCTAGAGGATTATCAAGCCAATATTTTGTGCAATTACCTGTATGAACTTGCGGGTCTATTTATGAGCTTTTACGAGCACTGCCCCATTTTAACCGAGACTAAAACGCATCAAATGAGCCGGTTAAGATTGTGTGATATCACAGCCCGCACCCTTAAGACCGGACTGGACTTGCTTGGTATCGATACTGTGGAGCGAATGTGACCCCTCGTTACGCCATTGTTGCCGCCCAGAGTCGCAACCAGGTTATTGGACGCGATGCCGATATCCCTTGGACGGTAAAGGGTGAACAAGCACTCTTCAAGAAAATTACCATGAATGGGTGTCTGATCATGGGACGCCGCACCTTCGAATCGATTGGCCGCCCCTTACCGGGTCGGTTAACCCTCATCGTGACGCGGCAGACGCAGTACGCCCAGCCCGGTTGCCGCGTTTTTCACAGTATTGAGTCGGCCTTACAAGACGCACAGGAAACCGAGCGGCCCATTTTCGTGATCGGGGGTGGCGAGCTTTATGCCGCAACGCTCGCCAATGCCCGCCAAGTACACCTCACAACCATCGATCTTGAGGTTGCTGGCAATGTCTTTTTCCCAGACTTTCCAACCCCCGCTTTTAAGCTCACCCATCGCGAGCATTTCGAAAGCAACCATCACTACACGTATGAAATCTATGAACAACCGGCCTTGGAGACACTATGAAATTTGATAACCGCGTCACCCAAATGCTGGGCGTTGAATACCCGATCGTACAAGCGCCCATGGGCTGGATTGCGCGCTCCGCGCTCGCTTCCGCCGTCTCCAATGCCGGCGGCCTTGGCATCATTGAAACGAGTTCAGGCGAATTGGACGCCGTTAAAGCAGAAATTAAAAAAATGACGTTGCTGACCCAGAAACCATTTGGGGTGAATATCGCTCAGGCCTTTGTTAAAGACCCCGATATCGCGCAGTTCGTGATTGACCAAGGCGTCACGTTTGTAACGACCTCGGCGGGCAGTCCAACGCGTTATACCGATCAGCTCAAGCGTGCGGGATTGACGGTCTTTCACGTCGTGCCAACCCTCACTGCGGCGCTGAAAGCTGTGGCGGCAGGGGTTGATGGCTTGATCGTTGAAGGCGGTGAGGGCGGCGGCTTCAAAAGCCCTAATGAAGTTGCCTCAATGGTGCTGTTACCGCTTGTGCGGTCAAAGGTTGACGTGCCCATCATTGCCGCTGGCGGCATGGTCGATGGCGGCACCATGGCGGCGGCGTTTGCCTTGGGCGCGGAAGGCATCCAAATGGGTACCCGTATGGTTTCAGCGCTTGAGTCCCCCGTACATCAAAACTGGAAGCAAGCGATTGTCGATGCACCCGAAACTGGCACAGTCTTCCTCAACAAATTCCACTCACCAGCCCTTAGAGCCCTTAGAACCGAGCGAACATCGCGCCTTGAAGCCAATGCGGCTGACAACATCATGCCCGAATTCGGCGATGCGCAAGCGCTCTATTTTGGCGGCGACATGGAGGCGGCAATCCCACTTTCGGGCCAGGTCGCGGGCCGAATTGAAAGCATTAAACCGGTAGCCGATATCCTTCACGAAACGCGAGATGAATTTTTCCGAATCCTTGAATCACTACAGCGTCAGTATCTCTAACATCATGGGACGAAGCCTAGGCGGCTCGTCCGTGCTCATCCTCGGGATATTTTGGCTGGTCGGGGCCCTTAGCGCGGCAGCGCCCGACTTCGACGCCGCAGCAGATGCCTATCGAGCAAATGATTTTGTGACCGCCCGCGCCGCATTTTTACAACGCGCGAATGCAGGCGACCAACGATCCATGGCCATCTTGGGCATGATGTCTCGATTTGGAGAAGGCATCCCAGTTGACTTAACCGACGCTTTTAATTGGTATCTCGCGGCCGCGCAAGCAGGCCATCCGCCGGCGCAATTTCAGGTTGCGCGGATGCTCAACCTCGGCGAGGGCGTTGCAGCCGATGCACAACGCGCCCAGTATTGGTTTAATCAATCTGCGGAACAAGGCTATGCCAAGGCAATCGATCTGCTCACCCAGCAAGCTCCCGAGGCGGTGATTGCAGCCCCGGTCGATGACGCGGTCGATGACGCGCTCACAGACCGCGTCAAAACCATCAGCCGAGTTTGGAACTTCCAATTACCCCCCACCTTTAAAACGACCGAAGTCCCCCTTCGAAAAAACCATCAGCTGCCCGTTGTACGCGTTCAACTCGGCGCCATGAAGACCAAAGATGCGGCCATTGATCTTTGGGCACTCATTCAAGATGAGCTCCCCAATTTAACCCTTAATGTGCCGTTTACCGTGAGCCACTACGCGGAGCCCGGTCAACAATCGATTTTTCGGTTGCGCGTTGGCGAATTCCAATCCACCGATGACGGTCAATTTTTCTGCCGGCAAGTCAAAAAGGTCAGTCGACGACCTTGTTGGGTGATAAACGATCCTTCACAATAGGCCTTCGAGATTACCGAACCCTTAGACATCCCGTTCAGAAGGAGCCTCCCATCGACATTTCGTTTAGCCCAGAAGATCTAGCCTTCCAAAAAAAAGTAAGAGTTTTTATTGATCAACATGTACCGCAAGGCATGGCGATGTGGACCCAACGTGGCGACTGGTTCAAGGCCTTGGCGGATCAAGGCGGTTGGGATATCCCGAAGTGGCCCAAGGATTTTGGCGGCCCCAATTTTACGCCGACCCAACGTTATATTTTCGACTTAGAAATGGGCAAGCAGCCGACGCCACCGCAACTGCCTTTCGGTGTGGGCATGCTCGCGCCGATTCTCATGAACTATGGCACCAAAGCCCAACAGGACCGGTTTTTGCCGGGCATCCGGGATGGCAGCGTCAATTGGTGTCAGGGCTATTCAGAACCCGGGGCTGGGTCTGATCTTGCAAACCTTAAGACCAAAGCTGAACTGAGTGCCGATGGCAGTCATTATCTGGTTAACGGCCAAAAAATTTGGACCACCCTTGCCCAAATCGCGCATTGGATATTTTGCCTGACCCGCACCAGCAGTGATGGCGCCAAGCAAGAGGGCATCACGTTCTTATTGATTCCCATGGATGATCCTGGCGTTGAAGTTCGGCCGATTATCACCTTGGGCGGCAGCCATTCGGTCAACGAAGTCTATTTTACCGACGTCAAAGTTCCGGTCGAAAACCGAGTTGGCGAAGAAGGCAAAGGCTGGACCTATGCCAAGGGCTTGTTGGCACATGAACGCTCAGGGCTCGCGGGCATTCAAAACTCCGTGATGGGCCTCGAAAAGGCGAAGCGAAATGCGCAAAAAGTCCGCGTTGGCGCGGGCACATTGCTCGACCTTTCCAGCTTTAAAAATAAAGTCGGTGTTTTAGAAGCAGAGCTGCTGGCGCTGGAGTTTACCGAGATGCGGACCCTTGCGCGGGTTGCCGCTGGCGGCGACCCAGGACCTGAGTCCGCCATCTTGAAACTCAAAGGCACAGAAATTCAGCAACGCATCACCGAGTTAAACCTGGAAGCGGCAGGGGTCTTTGCAGCGCCCTGGGGCGCAGAGGCCTTCGGACCCGAATTCGCTCATGGCGCCACCCAATCTTACCTCGGCGGCCGCGCGACCACGATCTACGGTGGCGCCAGCGAAGTCCAAAAAGACGTCATTGCAAAAAATGTATTGGGATTGAGTTAAGGATTAATCATGGATCTTGCCTACACCACCGAACAAGACATGCTCGCTGAGAGCATCCAACGCTTTATTGCCACCGAGTACGATCTAACGACACGCAAAAACTTGGTTGCCTCAGACTTGGGCTACAGCACGCAGCACTGGCAAACATTTGCTGAGTTAGGCTGGCTCGGAATGTCCATCCCCGAGGCCTATGGCGGGCTCGGGGGTGATTTGGTCGACACCATGATTATGTTTGAAGAATTTGGCAAAGGCCTGGTTCTCGAGCCAACGCTTTCGAGCCTCGTACTGTTTGCAGGGGCCTTAGAACTTGCGGGTAGCGACGAACACAAGCATCACTATTTGCCCGCGTTGGGCGCTGGAGATTTAACCGGCTGCCTCGCCTATGTCGAGGCCGATGAGCCCACCAATTTCAACTTTGTCGCAACAACCGCCCTCAAAACTGGGGATCACTATCAACTCAATGGCACAAAATCGGTCGTGCTGAATGCGGCCTCCGCAGACGTCATTCTCGTCTCTGCGAGAACCGAGGGTCAAGCCACAGACCCACGCGGCATCTCGTTGTTTTTAGTGCCCGGCGATAGCGAAGGTCTCTTGCGAAAAGACTATCCAACTGTCGATGGGCTGAGGGCCTCCGAGGTGCTACTCGAAAACGTCCGAGTCCCGGCATCCGCCCTCGTGGGCGCAGAGGGCGCGGCCTCGCAAACTTTAAACACGGTTATCAATCGCGGCATTCTGGCAATTTCAGCCGAAGCCGTTGGCGCCATGGCCGTTTTGTATCAAAGCACCATCGATTACACCAAACAAAGGGTGCAGTTCGATCATCCCCTATCCGAGTTTCAAGTCGTAAAACACCGGCTCACCGAGATGTTCATAGAATACAACCTGGCAAAGTCGCTGTGCATGAAAGCGACCATGCTCCTGAATCAGAACTCCGGCGACGCACAACGCCACATCCATGCTCTGAAGTTTCTGATCGGCAAAACCTCACGCTTTGTCGGTCAAAATGCCGTTCAGCTCCACGGTGGTATGGGGATGACAGAAGATCTGGCCATTGCCCACTATTTCAAACGCCTGATGATGATCGATGCGACCTTTGGCCACACGGACATTCATTTAGATGCCTTTGTCCAATAGAGCTCTTCATTAAGGGGGCATCATGGGCAATGCCCGGGTCCAAGAGGATTTGTTAGAGCGCCTGTTTATAACGCCTGGGGATCTGGCTCGGTATCCAGCGCCGAAACAAGTCGAGGCGCCGCCCCATCAACTCGCGGTGCTTGGCGAGACAAAAGCGGGTCGCGTTCTGCACGCGACATCGGCCACCGTTAAGCATTGGGCGGACATGCGCCGCGCCGCCCAGCAAGACGGCATTCATCTCGAGGTGTTATCGGCCTTCCGATCCATAGACTATCAGCGCCAGCTGATCGCGCGAAAACTCGATCGCGGTGACCCGCCAAATCAAATTCTCCAAGTTGTGGCGCTGCCGGGCTACAGTGAACACCACACGGGCCGCGCCCTGGACATTGTGACCACAGACTACCCTGAATTGACTGAGGACTTTGAGCTCAGCGATGGGTTTGCTGGCTATCGCACTCAGCGCACCAATTCGGCTTTTCCCTGAGCTATCCCCGAGATAACCCTTGGGGCTTTATCTATGAGCCATGGCACTGGTGTTTCAAACCGGCTTAAGCGGTTTGGGGTCAGTCGCAGGCGTTGCACCATAGGCTTTCATCTTCTGCTGCAGCAACGCCTCATCCGCACTCGAGCGCGCCGGGCCTTGAACGGCTTTTTCTTGTACGGCAAAAACATACTTTTCCCGAATGACAGACCGCGGACCAAAGTGCTGCGCTCGAAGCAACGCATAAACATCATCGACCATTTTGGGTTGCCGCAAACCAAGACATGATCTGACTTCGGATCAAGCGCAAGCTGGGCGAGCCCACTGGTCACATAGCCCGGGTGCTGCCAATCCATGGAAGCGTCTTGCGAGCGAGAGCAGTGGACCGTTAATTTGAACCAAGACGCATCCGAGCGAAGCCGCAATAAGGCTTCTTGAAAAAGCACTTCCGTCGGGTCTCGGACACCAAACAAAAGATGCACCGAATCAAATCGTTGATGTTCACCCGCCTCAAGGCTTTGCAACATCGGTAAAAAAGGGGCAACCCCTACGCTCGTTGCAACCAACACCAAGCAGCGCTTGTCGTCCGCCGGCAGAATCAAACGGCCAAACGGGCCCTTCAGCTGAACCGTGAGACCTAACGCTGCGTTGAACAACAGATCGGTTGCTCGGCCACCGGCAACTGCCGAAATGACCAATTCGAATTGACTCATTGGCAACTTTGGGTCGAACTGGCTGAAGCTGTAACTGCGCTCGAATGGACCCGTGGCATCGGTAAAGGTGAATCGGTAAAACTGACCCGCAATAAACGGCAGGTGCTCGCCGCCGGTTTCAAATCGAAACAGACGGGTTGAGGCCGACAAGGATTCGACAGCGATGAGGGATGCGGTATGGCTCGTTTCCAAAACAATTCCTTTTTCAGCGCTCCATTATGCCATGTCAGTGGGCGCATCTCCTTGTTAAGCTTCACGGAATGACACATCAAACGCGCACGAATAGGAACATTGCCATCATTGGCGCCGGCGCCGCGGGTCTTGCCGCGGCTTCGGTTTTGCAGCGCACCCAGTCCGTTACCCTCTTTGAACAGCACTCAGTTGTCGGCGGCCTATGGCGCACCAATGACAACTTCAAGCACACAGCACTGTATCCCAGCCTGCGCAGCAACCTACCGGCAGGCTTAATGGCCTTTTTGGATTTTCCATTTCAGCGCCAGCTCATTCCCGAGCATGAGGGCGACTATCCTGGACCCGCCGCCGTCGCGGCTTATCTTCAGGCCTACGCAGACCATCATCAGCTCATACCCAAAATTCAGTTCAATGCCGAAGTCACGCGGGTTTCGCCAATCAACGACACCCAATGGCTCATCGAACTCGCAGACAGGCCCGCACAAATTTTCGATGCCGTGGTCGTCTGCAACGGTCACTATACCCAGCCCAACCGACCCCTTATCGAGGGCTCGACAGAATCTGGATTGAGCGTCTTACATGCAAAGGACTACATCAATCCCGATCCATTCCGAGATCAACAGTTTTGGTGTGGGGCAGCAAGGCCTCTGGCATGGATCTCGTTCGAGAAATTAGCACAACGGCCAAGCAGGTTTATTGGTGTGGTCATGACCTAGGAATGGATGCCTTGGTGCAGGATAAAAGCAATGTTTCAATTCATTGCCGATCCAACCAAACTCAACCGAGACGCTATTGAACTCGCCGACGGAGAACGCCTGACCGGCGTCGATCAGGTGCTGCTCTGCACGGGGTATCAATACCAGTTCCCCTTTCTGGACGAAGCGTTAATCACGATCGACGACAATCTCGTTCACGGTCTTCATCAGCACATCCTGCTGGCCAAACGGCCAACACTGGCCTTCATCGGCCTGCCCTATTTGGTGATCCCCTTCCCGTTGTTTTTGATTCAGAGCCAATGGCTAAACGCCGTCTTAACAGGCCAGCTCCAATTGCCTGACGCGCCGCAATTGATCGCGCTCAGCGACGCGGAAGTTGCACAGCATCTTGCCAAACCCGGTGAGCCCAGACACTTTCACCGTTTGGGCGCGGACCAGCTTGCTTACCTTGTCCATTTAATTGAGTCGGCGGCGCTTGCGCCCTTACCTGACAGTTTCTTAGCGCGTTTAAAGGCCGTTCACGAGATCAAGCTGGCCCACCCACAAGATTTCAGGGCGATCGAACTCCCTAGTCAGACGTTCCGCGATCCACCGCCTGCATGAAGTCAATGTTACGTGAGGGCCCATCCGGCAAGGGCACTTCAACCAAGCGCTCATCGACGTCATCATATTCGAGTCGTAGCGCACGACACATCGTGGCATGCATCTCGTAGGTACACGTGATGTAGGTCAGCTCAAGAATTGCCTCGTCACTCAATTCGGCTTTTAGTGCGGCAAAGGTTGTGTCCGGCACCCGACCACCGGACAGCACTAAATCATCAGTATAAGCCAACACGGCCCGCTCCAAGGGCGAGAAACAGTCACTCGATGCCCAGCCTGGAATGGCCGCAATTTGGGTCTCGGAAAAGCCCGCACCGCGTAAGGCTTTACAGTGCTGAGAGAACACAAACAAGCTGCCCCGGGCATAACCGGCGCGGGCTTGACCCAACTCACGCAGCTTTGCACTAATCTTACGTGACTTACCTCGATAAAATTGAAAGCCTGCCACCGCATGCCGAAAACACGCTGGCACCAAGGCGAACACAGTCCACCAGTTCCCAGGTGTCCCAGTCGCCGTGCCCGGTTGCGTGATCGGGTCAACCCCTTCACCAAACACTGCGTCAAAGACCTGCTGGATATCCTGCTCGGGGGTTTCCCGTCCTACTTGTGCGAGCCGTGGCATAAAGCCTCCTTTTTAGATTGGATTACCTTAAACTTGACCTAGATCATAACGGTAAACGAACCCATTTGACTGCCCCGATCACAGGTTACACTGACCCACAATTCACGCCCGTTCGAGATGCCTTCGCCGCACTCTGGGATGGGCCCGAGGTTGGCGCAAGCCTATGCATTTATGTGCAAGATCAAAAAGTGGTCCATCTGTGGGGCGGCTTTGCAGATCTTGCCCAAACTCGGCCCTGGACCCCCGACACCCTGGTGAACGTTTACTCAACCACCAAAGGGATCGCGGCGTTAGCCCTGGCGCACCTTGCAGGCACCGGCGCGTTCAATTACCAAGACCCGGTCAGCCAATATTGGCCAGCGTTTGCAGCCCATGACAAAGGGGCCATCACCATTAACGAACTGTTGTCTCATCAAGCCGGACTATGCGCCTTTGAGCAGGATCTATTGGTTGCGGACCTGTATGACTGGAACGCCATCGTTGCCAGCTTGGCCCGCGCCAAACCCGCGTGGGCGCCAGGCCATGGTGCCGGCTATCATTCGATTTCATGGGGTTTTTTAGCGGGCGCCCTCTGCCGCAACCTAACCGGCCAAACGCTTGGCGAGTATATTCAAACCCATCTCTGCACGCTTACTGGGGCTGATTTTCATTTAGGGCTCGACCCCAAGGCGCATCGCCGCTGCGCGGATCTAATTGGGCCCAATCGTGCGCGCAACCAGCGCGCTGATCTCGCGCCAGTCAGACAACCCGCTCGCGCCGTCCCCCGTTCAGACCTCGCCATTAGAACCCAGGAAAACCCCATCATTCGGCCGTATCAAGATGCCTGTTCCAGCGCCTGGCGCCAAGCCGAAATCCCGGCCTCAAATGGCCATGNCACGGCAGAAGGTCTCGCCAAGCTCTACCAAGGCGCCTTGAACAAAACGCTCATAGCAAAGAGGAGACCCGACAGCAAGCTTGCATTCGGACGGTGTCCAATCAACCCGATCTC
>JGI20151J14362_10003563_pt1 | contig 10608 bp, 9 predicted proteins | sample COG_01_FD_14362 | JGI IMG/M metagenome (IMG submission 14362) | reverse complement strand
TGGTCGCCACATCTTGGTCCAGCGCGGAAAGAAAAATTATTTTTTGGTGCAGTGTGACTGATCCCCTGCAGTCATTTCACTCCACCGTCATCAGATTGCACCCTCGGACTTCCGCATGGTCAAATCGACCAAGCACTTCAAAGCTACCGTCGTCAAATCGCCTTCCCAGATCGCCTGTCGCCAAAAAAGAGCAGCTCGATAGGTTGGTCAAATCCATGACATGAATCCGTCCTTGGCGACCAGAAGTCAGCCAATCACCGGATCCGACATCGACCCAATCCAAATTTGCAACCACGGAGGTGATTCAAATCGTCCATTCTTCTTTGACCAAGCTTGGGAGAGCATTTCCGTCATCCCATATTCGCTGCCAGTGACACCTCCTGTGCTGAGCGGCGCCAACAAGCTGTGTACTTCAGCACGAATGCGCTCGGGACCTTGCCCTTTCATCCCTCCGGTCTCCACAATCCTGATCTGCAGATTTGGCCAATTCGAAGCTATTGCTGATTCCCGCTCAGCCCAGCCCAACAGAGCGTGGGTAACACCGATGATGCAGACTTTTCTTGTTCCGTTCCCTCCTGCTTCAACTCCATTAGCGCGCCTTCTAATCCAGCGAAATCCTTCAAAAAGAAGCGCTGATCGGGATCTTTCACGCCGGTCCGACTCATGAAATTCCGAACCATGTGGACAAGCGAAGATTGCCCGCGCTCGAGGTAACCAGGGAGCAGCCCAAAAAAGGCCGTATCATCCAAGGATCCTAACGTCGCCTTGTATCCTGTTCTGCCATGTCATCATACCACACTGAATCGTCGACAACGTGTTGGGAGCGGATTTGACCCGAAGTGCCTGAACTCAAGAAGATCTTCTCGTTCGGCAACGTCTCTGGGAATACAGAAATTCGATGCGTTTGGAAAAATTCGACAGGCAAAAATGGAATTTGTTCTATCGATTCAACATGATCTGGATTCACTCCGCGCAATTTTACGAACGTTCCGTATGGACCATTGCACTCCGCTTGGAAGCGAAAAACACGCAAGGCAAAATCATCCCAATGGCCACCATGGGCCACCATGTCACGCATCTCATTTCTAAGTGCATGCAACCTTTCGAACGTACGGGCTTGATTTTGCATCATTTCACGTCGGCGTAACCGCACCGCGAAGTTCCGGATTCCGTAGCTTTGAACCCAATGTTCCAATCGAAATTCATCGTTTACTCGTTTCAGAGGCGGCTCGCACCTTCGATGTGCCTGCTGCTCCTGCCTTTTGTTAGCTGCCTTCCTGAATCTAATTTTCCAGACGAGCCCATCATCGAATTCCAGTCATTCGATGTCCAAGCGAGCGGAGGACGAGAATTGATTATTCGTTTTTCTGATGGAGATGGAAACATGGGGTTGGCCCAAGGCGATACCATGCCTCCTTTTTGCGCGTCCTGTGAGCACCATCAAAATTTGAAGTGTGAATACCAAGAATTGCGAGAGGGACTATGGGTCGAGGTCAACTTGGACCCTGAAGCAGGCCAGATTCCATTCTATTATCGGGTTCCACCTGCTGCGCCCACTGGGCAGAATCCAGCCCAGAATGGCACCATCGCCATCGACATGAATTCATGGTATTTGAACTCCGAGTACGATTCCATGAGATTCCGTATCATGCTCTTCGATCGAGATTTAAATGCTTCTAATGAAGTATTCACATACGCGGTAGCCAAGCCTTGAGAACGCGGTATCAACGAGAGACAAAGGAATCATCGAGCATAAAAAAAGGCGCCCCATCCAGGGACGCCTTTTCTTCATCTCGTGCTAATTTCCTTATTCAGGGCAATCCGATCCAAACTGAGAGAGGAAGAACAGTAAGTCAGGTGTACCCACCTGGCCATCACCGTTCACATCTGCAGGACAATCATCTGTGAAATCGAATTCACACAAGCCATTGTCCATGGTCGCAGCTGCATCGTAATTGGTCGCATCGGCATATACACAGCCGTAGCAATCATACGTGCAAGAACCGTCGTCAAAGAATGCTCCATCGTTGTAGTTGCATGCAGTCGCATCGACACACCCAAATGCAGAGGAGTTCGCTGCGCCCGGAGTTCCGTTATCTACCCAGCTCGCCTGCCAGTTGTTCGGATCATCGTTGTTCAAATCTGTTTGAATCAATTCCAAGCTCGAACATCCGCCGTCAGGACTTTGGACCAAAACATTCCCCAATACGGCAACCGTTTGAGCCGGCCATGGTGATCCGTCGTCATAATCGACTGAATCAATCATGTTTCCGAAGCCATCCTCAAGGCTCACCGCTTCGCCGCTGTTGGAGAAGTTACCCAAATCCATCTGGAAGACTTGAACACCCAAATCACTGTAGTTTGCCGTTCCAGCATCTGAAACGGTCATCAAGAAGTACTCACCGGGGTTGATGGTAGTCCCTTCTGGGAATACATAGCCCAATTGCGGAGCACCACTGGCTGAATTGTAAAATTCAAATCCACCGATTTCAACCGCCGCATCACCAGCATAGTAAATCTCAACGAATTCGTAATCGAAATCGTCACCCTGCGTGCTGCACGGATTGTAGTGAATCTCGTTGATGACCATTGCTGGCAACGTGTAGTAGCATTCATCGTTGGTCGCATTTGTCACGCCTTCTTGATAGTTATAGGCTGCAGGGTCGTCGCAACCGCTGATGATACATGATCCATCATCGATGGTTGCAGCTGGATCGTAGTTATCCGCTGCAACATCTGTGCAACCTGGTAAATCAATGCAAGATCCGTCGTCTTCCTGCGCATACTCGTCGTAATTGCTGAAAGATGCGGTTGTGCAACCCAAGCGCACGACATCAGCCGCATCCCGTGGGAGCAACTTCCAAGCGCCATAGGCATAAAAATTCGGTCCAACCACGCGGTAGCTGCGTCCCTCTTCCAAAACAGGGGCGTAGGTCGCACCTCCATCAGCAGTCAACGAGTCTCCGATCGCATCGTAGCCGATGTCATCGATGACACCGATACCAGAACCGTCATTCAGGTGCCATTCACCATAGCCCGCGTCTGCGTTCGCGCATTCACCGGTCATGCTGATCAAAACACACTCCCATTGCTCATCATTGATGGCCGCCGTTGCCAATACTTCTTCTGCAGGCAAGGTGTTACCCGAAGACAAGATCTCTGGGGTAGCCGCCTGAATTTGGCGCAAGCCATACACTTCCGAAACGTTTCCTAAGATGCTCAATTCATCTCCCACGGCAACACCGGTCCCAACAACCCAAATCGCTGAGTAAGCACCTGTACCGTCTTGAATAACATACGATGCTTGTCCTGCCAACCCACCGGTTGGAGGGTAAACAGCCGTAACAATTCCTGAAGTTTGCATCTGACCGCTCAATCCGCCGGACTGAATCTCCTGGATGGTGTAGTTCGAAATGTAAACACATGAGCCATCGTCTGATGTTGCGTTCTCATCATAGTTGATCGCAAATGGATCCGTGCAGCCAGCTGTAGATGCCGCGCAACTTCCAGAGAATGTGTGCATGCCCAAATCAGAAAAGTCATCCTGATCGAGGACAGTCCACTCGGAATCCAATTCGTTGGTGCCTGCGGACATTTCCCAATCTCCGCCGTTACCAGCAAAAACGAATTCGTTTCGAACCAACGTATTGTTTTGTGTGGCGTTTGCCTGTCCAGCAACCTCCCAACCTGAACCGGGGTCCGGTCCAATCAAACCAATCAAATCCACCAACATCGTATCTGCACCGGCCAGTTCAAACAAACCGTACGCGTCGTCTCCATTGGAGAGGTACGTGTAGGTAATATCGGCTAGGTCCAAAATTTCTTGGGCGGATGATGGATGTGCAACGATGTAAGTTCCTCCCGGTGCAATCTCGGCGTCAAAAGGAAAGTTAAACGTGAAGTAGTCAAATTGGTTGCTAACGAATGGATCGTCTGGCGTATCGCAACCATTGCTGCAGTTACCCAAAATGTACTGGCTCAAAAAGACCGTCGATGCCGTAGGGTTATACAGCTCAAGGTACTTGTTGTTGCTGCTTCCTTCCGCATATTCAGAGAAGAAAACACCACAGGTCTCACCCGAAAATTCGCACGAACCATCGTCGATTCCGGCACCGTCGTTATAGTTTGCAGCACTGCTGTTTGTGCATCCATATAACAATGCATCTGCTTCAGAACGCGGTTGAATTTTGAAAGCTCCATACGCGTAGTCCAAAGGACCTGTCACTTGCCATGTGCTTCCAGCTGTCACATTTCCTGTCGCGATGGCGTCGTATCCACGATCGTCAACCACACATTCTCCTGATGTATCGTCAACTCCCCATTCTCCATATCCAAGGCTTTCTGTACTCACATCACCCGTGACTTGGACCAAAACGCCTTCCCATTGTTCTTCCGAAGCCACTGCAGCTGTGCTCAGCGCTTCAGCCGCCGGTAAATCCGCATTTTGCGCCGTGATGACAACCGATACTCCTGTCAGTTGAGTCAAGCCGAAGTACTCGGATACGGTTCCCGTTACCTCTACCGCATCGCCCACAACAACGGGTACATTCGGACCGTACATCCAAATTCCGGTGTAGGGACCTTGTCCATCTTGCAGACTTACCAAACTCCCGAAGACACCTGTTACCACACCGTTGGTCACGACCGTAGTTCCAGTGTACGTGTCTGTTAATTGACCTTCTTGAATGGCCGCTATTGCAGTAGTCATGACTTCGAGGCAAGAACCATCATCGAAATCTGCCGCTTCATTGTAGTTGGGTGCGGCGGCGTTGGTGCATCCACCCGTTCCAACCGTTACCGTTCCGACCATCCCAAGGGCAGCGTGTGTTCCAACAGAACAATCATAGGAATACACTCCTGGAATAGTAAATGTGTGGCTGCCAATGCACGTGCCCGTTTGCGAGCCACCGACTGGTGAGAAATAAAAATCCTCTGGGTTGCCAAACGGCTCACCCGTGATGGTATTCGTNACACCATTTGCATTGTGAGAGCCTCCCATGTTTTCCCAAACAACGGTCGTACCAATCTCAATCGATAGATCCTGTGGACTGTANTAGTAAGAACCCGTTGCCACGACGACACCATCGACGTTNCAGGCATTGTCAAACAAACACGAGCCATCATCCTCAGTAGCCGCAGGATCATAATTGGTCGCATTCGCGTTGGTGCATCCTGGTACTGCTGCGCCGCAAGTCCCCGTGAAGTCATGGGCACCCAAATAGCCCCATGTATTTTGGTCGTAAACAATCCATTCAGAATCATCGGCATTCGTACCCGCGGATGCGGCCCAATCATAACCGATACCTTGCGTCACGTTGGACTTTCGAACAAGGGTGTGATCCTTCGTTGCGTTTGGCACGCCGGCCACTTCCCATCCAGATCCAGGGTCGCCCTCAAAATTTCCGATGATGTCCACAAAAACATAGCTGTCTTCTGTACCGAAAACAAGAGCGTAGCCGTCATCTCCATTGAAGTATGCGTTGCCCGTTTGATCTGTTTCGGCGATAATGGCAGGGTCGCTGCTTCCATTGGCCCAAACATATACGTCTCCAGGTGCAATGGTAGCTCCCTCGGTAAAGGTGTTCCAATATTCATGAACACCGACTGTCGTCGGATCATTGCCTACAGAGGCAATCGCATATTGAGATAGATCAATGGGCTGACTCGTGGGATTGTACAATTCAATGTACTTATTCGAGGAGCTCCCTTCCGAATATTCAGAAATGTAAACATCACATTGAGCGGATGCAGTTAGGCCAAACCCGATAAAGAGGGCCGCCATCAACAGGTGAAATGAACGCATGTTCAGAGGTTTTAATTTGACAAATGGTCCTGCAAACTACTCAATTATAGACAAAACACGTCAAGATGTGCATAAAAACAACAATTCGTTAATCGACTGATAACCTGTTCTCGACGTGATTNAAAAACGATACAACCTCTCAANGCTTACAGAAACGCGAATTTTAGCCAGATAGCTGGCGGAAAGATTTCCGGTGATGGGGAGAAAGTCCTGATTCTTGAATCCCCTCGCGATGCGCCTTCGTGGGATATCCGGCATTTGTGTCCCAGCCGTAATGAGGAAATTCTAAGTGAAGACTGTGCATCAATTCATCCCGGTGAGTTTTGGCCAAAATACTGGCCGCTGCGATGGATGCGAAACGACCATCACCCTTCACAAAGCACGCGTGTTGAGGCAAGTCGTCCGACGAAACAAAGCGATTGCCATCGATCAACAAAAAATCAGGCTTAACGTTTAATTTCCTCGCCGCCCTGCGCATTCCTGCGAGGGAGGCCTGTAAGATGTTGATCGCATCAATTTCANCCGGTCCCACATGCACAACGGCCCAAGCGGTCGCATGCAATTCAATTTCAATTCGAAGCCGATCTCGCACGGACTTCGATAACTTTTTGGAATCATTGAGCACACCCTCTTGGACCAAGGCTTCAGCAAATTCAGGAGACAGAATAACCGAGGCCGCTGTTACAGGCCCCGCCAAGCAACCACGGCCTGCTTCATCGCATCCTGCCTCTGCTCTGTTTTTTTCGATCCACGGCTCCAGCTTCATTGCGGCAGGATGTGCATGATCGATTTCCACAGCGCATCAGCCGAATGATCCCAACTAAAATCCTGAGCGCGAATTAACCCACGCTGGATCGCATCCGCCCGAAGAACCGGATCGCGCTCCAACTTCATCATGGCGTCGGCAATTTGAGCCGCATCACCAGGGTCGACCAACGTTGCAGCAGCACCTGAACATACCTCGGGCATAGCCGTTGCGTTGCTCGCAATCACCGGAACACCGCTCGCAAAAGCTTCAACAATAGGAACGCCAAACCCCTCAAACCAAGGAACAAAGACCAACCCCTGGGAGCCTGCCATTGCCAAAGGCAATTCGTCTCTGCCCAAGCGTCCGACGAAATGAACGGNATCGGCCTTTACTTGCTCCCCCTTCCACATGGACTCACCCACCACNACCAAATGATTAATACCGCCTGAATTNCGGTACAACCGAAAAGCCTCGAGCAACCCCTTCATGTTCTTTCTAGGATGCAAACTCCCGACAAAAATGAAATAGGGACTACCCTGGGCGAAATGCTGCTCAGCCTCCATAGCTTCCAACTTTGTCGCAGAACGGTACATTTCCGATGGTGCGTTATAAACCACGTCAATTTTGGATGACGCGATCCCAAACTGCACGCGATGTCTTCCTTGGAAAATTGAGAAACAGTGGCGACACGCTCAGCCCGTTTCGCGAATTCAGGAAACCGCGTCCTGTAATACCGGGCCTCTCTTGAGGGCATCCATTCTGGATGATGCATGAAATTCAAGTCATGAAAAACGGCTAATTGCGGAACACTCGTGCGGCGACATAGCATGCCATCCGTGGAAACAAAGGCATCTGCTCGCCACTTGTTCAATTCACGCGCGACACTGCGGTCAAACCACCAATCATACAAAAACGGACGTCGAGCGGGCGGCCACAGTCGCACAGAAGAGGCATTCTCTCCCCAATCAAACTCAGGATGAGGAGGACGATCAAAGAGGAGTCGAAACTCGTGCTCAGGGTGCTCAGCGATGATTCGACGGAAACACTCGTACGTGAACCAACCGATTCCTTCCAATCGATTTGCCACGAGCAGTCGTGCGTTAAGTGCGATTCGAGCCATCTCCCGCGAAGATAGGGGACAATTCTGCGGCGCATATGCCGTTCTTTGCATGGAAAACTGAAACACTTGTTTTGAAGAAATTTCTGTCTCACCTCACGTGGCTGATGGCTCTGAACCTGCTCATCAAGCCAGCATACCTCTTGATGGTGGACGCAAAAATCCAGGACGTGGTGGGGCCGGAAGCATGGGGAAGCTATTTCCCGTTGCTCAGTCTGGGCGTGTTACTGAACATTTTATTGGATGCGGGGTTGGCCAATCACATGACTCGGCTGGTTTCAAAGACACCGTTCGAAATCAATGGGCGCTATCAATCTGGCTGGCGAACCAAACTAGGGCTGTTCCCGCTGTACCTAGGAGTTTTAATGAGCATCGGCTGGTTGCTAGGATACCGCGGCGAATCCTTAGAATGGCTGCTCTGGATTGGACTCAATCAGGCCCTGCTCAGTGCTGTTTTGTACGTCCGGGCGGGCTTACAGGCTACAGCTGCTCACATAGCAGATGCTTGGGTGTCAGTAACCGATCGAGCTTTACTGCTATTGGCCATGGGCACATTGCTTTGGAGCCAAGATTTCTTCGCAATCGAATGGCTCTTAGCCGGCACCACCGGCGCTTTGACCATCTCATTTTCCGTCGGGTATTGGCGACTCATGAGAACCCGAAACGACCACCGGGTTGCAGATCTTACCAAATCCCCGATGCCATTTTGGGAGAATCTGCGTGAAAGTTGGCCCTATGCCCTCCTCTTTCTGCTGATGATGACGTACCATCGCGTGGACGCTATTATGCTCGAACGCCTGGCACCCAATGGAGCCATGCAGGCAGGTTGGTACGCCATGGGGTATCGGCTTTTTGAAGCTGCCAACATGATTGGCTTCCTTTTCGCAACGCTGCTGCTGCCCTACTTCACGCGCATGCTCCGCGAAAAACAGGATGTCAGACCCTTAGCGACAGCCGTGAGTCAGTTGCTGGCGATCGGCGGGGGAAGTGTTGCTTGGGTGGCTTTTACCTTTCCAACCCCGTTTCTAGGTGTCTTTTATTCCGAGGAAGTTTCAGCGGCAAGCCCCGTGCTACCTTGGCTCATGCTGTCCTTCGCTATTTTTGCGCAGGGCTATGTTTTCAGCACCTTGCTCACGGCCAGGGGTGATTTAAAGCGACTCAATCAATTGGCGTTTTTAGGAGCCGTTCTGAACATCGGCCTGAATGCGTATTGGCTGACGCATGCCGAAGCTCACAATGCGGGCATTGGTTGCGCTGCGATCAGCGCACTCACCCAATTGATCGTTGTTGGACTGCAGACAGCTCTGGCCATGGCTGCCCATCGCGGCCAAATTTGGTGGAAAATTGCCAAGACCGTATTGATTCATTCCGCATCAGCCGGTGCAATATGTGCTGCGTTCTCGCGTTGGGCTGATGCATCCGAAGGGATGACCATGGCATGCCTCGCTTGTTGTTTGGCTGCAGGCCTTTTGCCCGGAGTTACGAACTACAGATCCGTAAGTACCTTGCTATCTGACAAGATGAATACCTTTGCCGACTCATAGCCCAATCGAAAAGATGAACACGTCCGATTCCAATCTTGACTCAACACATTTGCTGCGATTTATTTTCGACCGACGCCGAACCTTCGCAGTCATCGGAACTGCGGCCTTGGTCCTATCATCCATCGCGGCCCTGATGATGGAAGAACAATTCAAGTCCACTGTCATTATGTTCGCAACCCCACAGCACTCCATTGGCGAACAGTTTTATGAAGAAGTCAAGCGAAATGACCTCCTTGAATATGGGGAGACAGAAGACGCGGAACGCCTGCTGCAAATTCTGAATTCGGATCGCATTCGCTCGCGGATCATAGAAAAATACAACCTGTGGAGTCACTACGACATCGTCCAAGGAGAGCCAGGTTCCCAATCACTTTTGGGCAAGGAATACAACTCAAATGTAGACGCGCAATTGACTCGATACGGCTCGATTGAAGTCAGTGTCTTGGATCGAATTCCTCAACAAGCGGCGGACATGGCCAATGACATTGCTTTTTTGGCAGATTCTGTAGCCAATAAATTGCGGAATGACCGGGCAGGAGAAGCCATGGGTTACGCAAAGAAATCACTGGAACAGGTTCAGCAAGAAATTACATCAATGGAAGACGACTTAGGTCGTTTGTATGAATTAGGCGTGTATGATTTCGCAACGCAAATCGAAGGCTTAAACGAACAATACGCAACAGCAATGGCGAAGGGGGCATCGGCCAATGCAGAAAAAATTCGCAAACAGATGGCCCAAATTTCGAAATTTGCCAATGAGTTCAATAAACTCTCGAACCTCATCGAAGCGGCCTATGAAAGAGAAGCCATTCTAAAAAAGCGTTTTGAACTGATGAAGCTCGATGCAGAAACACAAATGCCTTCCGCTTTCGTTGTGGACAACGCGGCTCCTGCCGATAAGAAATCCAAACCCATTCGGTGGCTAATTGTGGTCATGAGTGTTGCCAGCACGCTGATCTTTGCCCTGTTAGCGTTGCTCGCAGCAGAGAACCTTAAGGACTCACCGGCCGCCTAAACCGTGCCCACCTCCCGGCCCAACTCCGCTTATTTGGCCATCGGTCTCTATGCCGTTGTGTTGTCCGTATGCGTGTATTTCGAATTCCCTTGGCTCGCATTGTTGCCGTTGGCTGCTCTCTTCGCCTGGATGGCTTTCACTCGACTTCATGCCCTGATATTGGTCCTGGTAGCTGCTGTGCCATTGAGCATCAACTTGGAAGAACTGGAATTGGGAGGCCTGGGGGTGTATCTGCCCACGGAGCCCCTGTTGGCCGGCTTACTCGTGTTGTTTTTGTTTCGCTCGGTGAGAGGTTGGCCGGTCGATGCCCGTCTTTTGGGACACCCTTTCGCCTGGTGGATTGGCCTGTCCATTCTGTGGCTCTTTTTGACCACCTTGGTT
>JGI20151J14362_10003562_pt1 | contig 10609 bp, 10 predicted proteins | sample COG_01_FD_14362 | JGI IMG/M metagenome (IMG submission 14362) | reverse complement strand
GAGTTAGTTAGTCCGTCTCTTGCAACCCAACTGAGGGAAATGCCGTGCTGGTCAAGACTAATAATAATGATCATCATTGATCCTTCAAGATCATATTTTCGCAGTCATCAAACAATGCAGTAGAAGTTGAAACTTGCTTTGCTTGAAATTCAGATATATTTATTTTGCTTTGCTCTGCTTTGTACACACGAAGAGCAGTTTATTTATTACCTTCGAACGTACCATAACCCTTATTTTTCGTACGTTTCGTAAGGTTTTGTAAGCTTCGAAGGTACCTTCGTACTTCGCATGCATTCGTTTCGTTCCCTCGTCAGTTGGGTTGCAGCTAAGAGTCGGACTAATCTCGAAAATAACTCATGAAAAAAAGAGAAACTCGTTGCCGAAAATTGTATGGGCATTCCGATTTTCGGAAATCAGACCGACATTCTTGAGTTAGTTAGTCCGTATCTTGCAACCCAACTGAGGGAAATGCCGTGCTGGTCAAGACTAATAATAATGATCATCATTGATCCTTCAAGATCATATTTTCGGGTATTCTTCATCGATCTATTACCTTCGTGCATGTTTTCCACAGCGACACAATTCCTTCTGCCACGACGTACTCCCCTGCAAATGCTCAGAGAAAAGAGCTGAAGGCATCGGTTCAGAGAACTATCTGGAAGATAGCCTGTTCTCAAGAGGATGGCACTTTTTTTCGCGATTTCCTGTTTGTTTTTCTTTGTTCCAACGGCGGAATCTCTCGGGCTCGTTGCCACCCGGGCGGTCGACCATGAAGCTTGGCAGCGCCTTCAGGTTTTGGGACGAATCAGCGATACTGACGATGGCACCCTTCAGCGGACATTTCTGAGCCTCGGGTCCCGACGCGCGATGACAACCGTAGAGAGCTGGATGCTTCGAGCTGGGTTGGACACATGGGTCGACGAAGTTGGAAATGTTCACGGTCGAATCGAAGGGGCTGGGTGTACAGGCCAGCATGTCCTCATTTTTGGTTCCCATCTAGACACGGTGAAGGATGCCGGAAAGTATGACGGCGCCTTAGGTATTATCGTCGGCATCGCCGCCCTCAAAGCGCTCGTGCTGGATTCTTTCACTGAAGAGGCACCAGTACCTTGTTCTCTCCAGCTTGTTGCTTTTTCTGACGAAGAAGGTGTACGGTTCTCAAGTACATTCCTTGGTAGTCGTGCTCTCGTAGGGACTTTACCTTACACGGTGATTAAAGCACGAGACGAAGAGGGACATACTTTCCTTGAAGTGTTGCGTCATAATGGTTTCAAAGGAACGCTTGATTCCATCAAGACGGCAAATATATCCGACGCATTATCCTCTTATGTAGAGGTGCACATTGAACAGGGTCCCGTCCTCCAGCAACGAAAGCAATTTGCTTCTCCTGTTGTTGGAATCTCTGGTCAAACAAGGCTACTCTTCACAGTGCATGGAACGCAAGGTCATGCTGGAACTGTGCCTATGACAGAGAGGAAAGATGCGCTAGCAGCTTCAGCAAATATTATACACACCATCGAGAAGTATTGCAGGCAAACAGTTTTGAACGCTTCTGAAGATACTTTATTGGTCTGTACTGTTGGGGATGTGCGCGTATGGCCAGGCTCGAGTAATGTTATACCCAGTACCACAAACTTCACTGTTGACATACGATCGCGGTCAGACAGTGTCAGGAATGCGGTGGTTGAACACTTGATACAGTATGCACAACACGTCTGCCAGGCAAGAGGGCTAATATTTAGCTTCGATCGTACTCATGACGCGCCTGCAGTCAATTGCGATAAGAAAATTTTGGACAGCCTTGCCGAGTCCATATTACACGTGACCAGTGAACTAATAGATGCAAGGACTGGCACAGATAAGACGATTTCACAGTTCTGGGATGACACAGGTTTGATCAATATGAAGGACACGAAACCTTGGCGTGCATTGACAAGTGGTGCAGGGCATGATGCTTTAGCAATCAGCCAGACTTGTCCTATTGGTATGCTTTTCGTTAGGTGCAAAGACGGTATAAGTCATAGTCCCCTTGAGCAGAGCACCCCTGAGGATGTTGCATTTGCTGGTAGAGTTTTACTTAACTTTTTGACCTCAAATGGGGCTCATCATTCTGCCCTGTAATAATTGACAAGGCGGATTGCAATAAAAGGAGATTTGAAAACAATAATTTCCACATGCACCTCCTCTAATTAACGGAGTGATTGATACGTGCATGTGTCTTGGTGCGGAAAAGAATTCTTGGGAAAGGACTCAGCGCACGTCAACCTATGGTGCTCCGGGTTCATCAGGGCTAGATAACGCCAAGAAAATTAAAAACAGCTAGAGTAACCTCACGGCGTGTCAGAGACAGCTGCTTTAGATTGAATAACGTGACGTGTAATGCAAAACTAGAAGTGGGATTTAATTAGCAACGGCGCGTGGAATGCTTCAAACAGTCTAACCACTTTTGTGAGGCCAAGGCCTGGGCTTGATAGCAACGATCTATGGGTTGCGCGCAATATGCAAGCAAATGTCCCGAATCTTGCGGCAAGTGTCGCTGCATCGATTTTGTGGATACCGTGCAAACAGGTCAGGGCTTCATGAAGTTGGGTTATGTAGTCGTTGTTATTGCTCTCGTTGGACTTTTCAACTAATCTTTCACTCTCATTGAAGAATTCAATGTACCTTGCGGCCTCGTCGTGGCTCCACGCGCACACAAGAGAGCAGTCACCGAGTCCAGCAAACCTATTCACTCCAGGCAATGAAATATTTGCGTCTTCGTCATCAACGAGACAAACGACCACGCGCAAAGCGAATGAGCAACCAAGCCCGAGAACTCGAGCGCGCAGATATGACGGTTGAAGGGACTGAAATTTCAGAGAAATAAAAAGTGCGCACGAGCTGCTCGAAGCAAAGACGAAATCCGGGTCGATGTCTTCGATGACCCAGTTCACGTTACAGAAATGATGCATCAGACCGTTTCTAATTTGACCCCGCGATACAAATAACATTTCACGTATGGCAGTTCCGTTTGCCGGTTGCGACAGGTTGGCGTGTCTTGACTGGTGCATCTGACGTGTTGTTGGATAGTTCGCAAGGTGCAGAGCAGATTACTGCCGGCGCCACGAATGGTGCTGTAGGTTTTCGCGACTGTTATCATGCTTCGTTCCCGGGACAAGCCTACTGAAGTATTGACGAGCCCTAGCTAGGCTTTCTCGCGGAAACACTATTTTCATATCTTTAGATCTAACCTCGAAGGTAACATTTTTTAAAATAAAAATAAATACGAATATATTATAATATTATTAAATGATGAGATCTTATTAATAATATTAATTAATAAGATAAATAATCTTGCTTGATTAATTATTGCTCTAATCTTATATATTATAACTTATTATTAATAGTATTGACTTATGAGCATTATTATTAATACACTAAAATATTTGTGAGTGGGAATTATGTTGGAATTTTTCCCCACACACGTTGTGTGAAATTTTTGGAAATTTTCGCCACACACGATTAAGATATTGTGAATTTTGTGTGAATTTTGTGGGAATTTTAATAAATGAATAGCTGGCTCGCTCGACGACCGAATTATTATTCGTGTATTACATGCATATATGTTATTATCATTATTAATAATAAACTCACAAATATTTCGGACGGAGAAAATGATAATTTGTACGAAGGTATTAATTAAAATAAAACGCCAGTTTTTGCTTATTACATGAGATGTAGTTTCGTCTAATAACTCATATCACCGCATTGATTTATATTGGTCACCGCGTCGAAATATTAGAGGGCGGAAATTTTGTCACGTGATTGGTCCAATTGGTATTAAGCGCGGTGACCAGCGGTGACCATCTCATACAGCTTTTCAGTCTATGCGCGGAACAGTTGCAAAAATGTGCCTTAATAACGTAACACGGAACTGGTATCGTTAATGAGGAATCGCGGTCTATTCGCTTCATACAATGATGACATGTGTTTGCTCATACGTCGGCACTTAAAAGAAGTTAAGATGTCCGACCCACCTGGAGCGAACCACAACAAATCAGTAATGTCATTCGTTCGCCCCTGGAAGATTTTTATTATTAATAATTATTATCACGTGCTTATTAAACATTACCGTCAAGTAAAAGCTGAGGCAAGTTTCTTGCGGTGGGTGCTGGGGTTGTCGGCCCATTTGGACCGGGGTTAAGATGCCTTCAACATTTCTTTGCAAAGTTAGCATCATTACGTATTTCTTTCTTACATTACATGTCGGTGGGTGTGACTGAAAAACAACGAGACCCTTTTGGAAGCGGACGTTTTCCCCTCGCCTCGACACGGAGAAATCAATATCAATATTCGGTCCAACTGATCCGCCGCAACAAGGATTCGGTCCCAGAGCATCTTTCTTTGCATTAACTTAGCCATCGACAGTCCGATTTTGAGCCGCCGGACTCCCTGAGACATTGACATTTCACTTCTCCTCCCGTCTTGTCTTGGCGGAGAATTACGTCGGTCCCAGGTGTCTACCTGACCTCTTCGTCACCCCCTTTTAAACAACCCCGCAGCCTCCGAGCCTACTTTCCAGCGTACTGAAGCCGAACTCAGCGTACCAGAGGCAAATGATGACGTCGATACCGTGCACTTCTTTCGTGATCCGGTGCAGGGTGGCTTCCCCTCAAAGAAGGACATCCATGTGCTCTTGGGCTTCCGCAACACCGGAGAAGCGAGTCTAAACGTCACGCACATAGCAGGATCACTCAGAGTACCCGGCCAAGGTTCTTTCTATGTCGCAAACTTCACAGAACGTGCATATAATGCCGTGGTCGAGCCCGGCAAGGAGGCTTCAATTTTGTATAGTTTTTCCCTCGATTCACAACTCGCAGGGCATGACTGCAACGTTGAGCTTGCCGTGTTTTATCAGGACAGCGAAGAACTGTTCTCCACTACTTTCTTCAACTCGACAGTTCAAGTGCTTGATCCCGTTGGAGTCATCGACACCAAATTAATATTCATGTACCTCACGGTGTTGAGTGTGTTGTTTTTTGCCACCTATACAAGCTTGCATGCATCTGGAACATCATTTCCAGCAGCTACAACGTTATTTAAAAAGACACTTCCGGCTATTCTCAAAAAGAACAAGGAAGCGGGATTCTACGGCCATCACCGCGTCGATGAGTGGTTGAAGGGAACTGCCTGGACCCCACATGCGGTCAAAAGAAAATGAACGAAGGAACAACAGTTGCGTACTCGTTTCTGGCCATCGATGCCATATGAAGTGTTTGATGCGTGTCTTTATTTATTTTCCGCAGCAAGAAATATTTTATAATATATTATTACGTGATAAGTTTCGAAGATATTACCTTCATTCGAAGACAGATATCACCATGCATTATTATTTGCAAAACTGTTGTCGTGACCCAGCCCGAGTTTTTTTTCGGAGATTTTGAAAAGCGGATATCCGATCCGCTGGACTTTTTCAGACTTTTTCATCGAGCAAACAGTAGTTTCGTCATAGCTTGCGGTCTTATACGTGAAGCTATCAGCAAAGTGACAAGCTAGCTATTATAGTTACATACATATATAATCCGAATTTCAATAGATATATATCTAGCTAGCTAGGCTTGGACATTTTTTTATTAAGAACGTAAATACTTTAACACTTATCATTATTACGATCCACAAAATCACTCCGGTGGGCAAACAGTATAAAGATTCCGCGCTTATATGTTCAAGTTAGCGACTTATTTATATATACCTTCGTATCATAATCGATTATCAAGCAAAGCAAGTTAAGATCATATTAATAATATATATGATATACGTTACGAACCGGGCGCGGCTTTGCCGCGCACACAGCCACCCAGGGATTAGGAGTATCATCCACGGCCTCGCTCGGTATATATCGTTCGAACTTAAGTGATCAAACGGCCGGAGCAAAACACGGGGGCGGGTAAGAATACCAAAGGAGTGATGGGCCGAAATCGGAATAATAACTCACAACATCATAATAATTACGAAGGTACCTTCGAAGGTACCTTCGTACCTTCGAAGGTATTTAATGAGATCTTATTTATTAATATAAGATCTTATTTTAATACTTATTATTATTATTATTTATTTTTTATTATTTATTTTTTGTACGAGATTTTTTTCCGGCGAGCGATGGAATATAACCCGGCCGCCGCCTTCCGTAAGCCACTACACCGTTCGCCAGGGAAGCACGACAAGCGTCGGTAGCGATAAGCATGGTTCGCATAAGCGTCCTCAATGACACTCTCAAGGTAATTCTTGCACTCCAGCCATCAAGCTTGCGTCGCGGTTGTGTCGAAGGCGGCCACACCGCCATTTAACTATTTAGGGTCTTCTCGCTTCTGCTTCTGAGGGTGTTGTTCTACTGCGCAGGCCATGTACAACGCCGAAAAGCGCGGAAAGCGCCAGGTGCTTGTGCGCCCTGTCTCAAAAGTTGTGATCAAGTTTCTTCAGGTCATGCAGAAGCATGGTGAGCTCCTTACCTGACGACTATTCTTCTTGGCTGCCTTGTCTCGATCGGTCGATCAAACTTCTTTGACATCTTTTTCTTTTATCGTGGTAGGCTACATCAACGAGTTCGAATACATCGACGATCATAGATCTGGAAAGATCGTCGTAGAGCTGAATGGACGCATCAATAAGTGCGGTGTCATAAGGTAATGCCGCCATCGTACATCTGGTTCGGTTTACCAAGGATTCATATTTGCATCCAACAAGATATATGTTTCAAACTTCTTTCTCTTTTCCGCAGCCCCCGTTATGATCTCTCGCACACGGATGTCGAAGACTGGGTTGGCCGTCTTCTTCCGTCTCGTCTGGTATGCTTCATAGCTACACGTGTGTCGAAATCATATCATATCATTGACTTTTTTTCACCAATTCAGTTCGGGGTCATCGTACTGACTACTGCCAATGGAATTCTTGACCACGAAGAAGCACGACGCAAAAAGGTCGGCGGTAAAGTTCTGGGTAGGTTGACGACGTGCTTCAAAACTGGCCAATGAGCCCATCAGAGACGGATACTGACGTCTGCGCCTCATTTTTCTGTCAGGTTTCTTCTACTGATGTCAATCGAAGGCCCTTGAGATCGCAAGTCTCTGTCAATTATTCACCAGGGCTGCCAAACATTTCTAGGGTTACGCGATCAGCTTGTATGATTGTAGGCGCAATAATCATAGGACGCGGCGCGAGCGTGAAAGGATTGAATAAATAATAATAATTCATCAACATGGTTACTACCGTCTCGAGTGCAAAGAAAACTGACCGTGGAACCTCCTCAACATTGCAAACCCCTCCGGCTTGACGAGAAAATTATGCTAAGATGTGATCACAAACCCTAAAGGTCACACTTCTTGCAGCCACTTGGCGGCGTCAACAGCAAAGTAAGTGAGAGTCAGGTCTGCGCCAGCACGCTTTATGGATATGAGACTCTCAAGAACGGCATCTTTTTCGTTCAAATATCCTGCTGCAGACCCTGCCTTGAGCATTGAATACTCACCAGACACCTGGTAAGCACTTATGGGAAGTGTCGTACTATCCTTGAGCGCACGAATGATATCCAGATATGCCCCTGCTGGCTTCACCATCATTATATCAGCCCCTTCAGCTTCATCAAGGGCAGCCTCCCGGAGGCATTCTCTATAGTTGGCAGGGTCCATTTGATACTCTGCTTTATCCTTCGGGATACTCCAGTCTTCGTTACCTGGACGAGGAGCGCTTGCTAGTGCATCTCGAAAGGGTCCGTAATAAGCAGAGTTGTACCTGGAAGTGCAAAAATAAGCAAAGAGTTAGTATTGACATTGACCAGTATCGGTAGTTTGAGCGATTTACTGGACATACTTGGCGGTATATGACATGATCGCTACGTTTGTAAATCCCTCAGCATCAAGCGCCTCACGAATTGCACCGACGCGACCATCCATCATGTCAGAAGGAGATATGACATCGGCACCAGCACGAGCCTGGGATACAGCCTGCTTGCAAAGGTAGTAGACAGTCTCATCATTCATGATGACACCATCGGATCTAACCATGCCATCGTGTCCCATCGTGTTGTAGGGATCAAGTGCAACATCTGTGTAAACCTCAAGGTCAGGAAACGTATCTTTGAGGAGTGAGATCGAGCGCTGCGCTAGCCCGTTTGGGTTGAAGCATTCTTCCGCAGTGGCAGTCTTCAGGTGGTCTGGCGTCTTCGGGAAAATCACAACTTGGTTCACACCGGCTGCACGTGCCTCGCGTACTTTTTTGACCATTCCGGTCTTCCATCCGAGACGGGATTGCCCGGGCATCGAGTCGATCGGGATGTCGTCATCGCCATCGTGAACGAAGATTGGGTAGATAAAGTTTGATGGAGTCAATATTGTCTGAAGCACTCTTAGTTAGCTTGGTGACAAAAGCATGATGTTACAGGGTAATAACAAGTTGTCGGATCAATTGAGAACAGCAAGTGAGGGGCGCACCTCGCGGAAGGCCTCTCGGACGGTGGCGCTTCGGCGGTTTCGGCGTGGACGAGAAGCCAGGTCTTGAGGAGGCACAACGGGACTTCCTGATCACCATTCTGAGGGTATGAGAGTTGGAATACCACACGATGGACTCATGTCCAGAGAGATCAAGATTTTGACGATGGTCGCAGAATGGATCATTTACCTTCGGGAGCTCTTGGGGCCACACGTTTGGTAGGAGGCGCGAGGTCGACGTCAGCAGCCTTCGAGCTTACGGGGCAAGTGCGACGAATCGCATTCGACCTCGCCGGCCTAAATAAGTTGCCTACCGGTGCGCCTGCGAAGGTCTTGGAGAGTCCGGTCATATTCATCTGTAGATATGGTATTTCCAACGGGAACTGATGTCGAGTGTAGTCGCCCCCAGTCCGCAATGCTCTTTAAGACGGCGAGAAATCTTATACTTTATATATCCTTTTGTTTCGGCCAATCATTTTGCGCCACGTCATTTTGTTGTCGATGCGATGTCACCATCGATCAATCTTCGAAGATAGATATATATATGAACGATGTATATATGATTATATATATATGGTATTCGAAGGTATTTAATACGAATCGAAGGTAATAATAAGATCTTTATTTAATATATTATTATGTTGCCTTATTATTATTAGCTAATGCGAATTTTGATGCATATGTCCAGTCATGTCATCTATATATCCTGTCCATCATCATATATGCAAAATAATTTCATAATAATAAGTTAAAACAACAACTATCCCCACCCACGCACAACCAGAAACCTTCAATCGACACCTAATAAACCAAGACGTGGTACGAAATATAGTAAAGCATCGAACTTCCTCGCTGTCCCTTTCCCGTTGCCGCGCCCAAGCTGCTCGCAGTTAACATTTTAGCATGGTGAGTAGCTACCCGACCTATCTAGTTCGCGTGTGTGTCAACACGTTGAGGTAGCAACAGCGTTATGTCAATGTCGCCAAGCTCTCCAGACGTACGGATCTTTAGGGTTTGAGCCTGGACGCCGTCGCCCCGGCTGCGTCAGTGCGAACACTGCGAACGACAGGTCTAGCGACCGGATGCACTACGAAGTCGACTTTCGCTTGCGATCACGATCATTATTTTAAGTGTTCGCTTCCGGTCGAACTCTCCGTTTCAAGCACTCGGCCCGCTAACGAGGGCCTCGGCATCAGATCATTTTCCGGGGATCCTGCGTCTTCTCCTTCGCTCACCGATAACATTCTCTCGCCGTTTTTGTACAGGCCGAAAAGAAGGAAAATCCCATGAGGGAGGTGCGCATCCACAAGCTGGTGCTGAACATCTCCGTCGGTGAATCCGGCGACCGCCTTACCAAGGCTGCCAAAGTTCTTGAGCAGCTCACCGGCCAACAGCCTGTGTTCTCGAAGGCCCGCTACACTGTGCGAACTTTCGGTATCCGCCGCAACGAAAAGATCGCCACACACGTGACCGTGGGTAACAGGGACAAAGCGATGCAGATCCTGGTGCGTACACTGACAAATTTGGACTCTTTTCACCTGTCTTGCAGCCCCTGGCTGATTCGCATCATCGGTCTCAACCTAACCTTCTGTCATCCCTTTGCACATCCACGCCAACAGGAGTCTGGCCTAAAGGTTAAAGAGTACGAGCTTATCAAGAGCAACTTCTCCCAGACCGGTTGCTTTGGTTTCGGCATATCTGAGCACATTGACCTTGGCATCAAGTACGACCCCTCTACTGGCATCTATGGTGAGTGACACCCGGTGACATTCCAACCCCCCTTCGAAATCCTTTATCGACGCATCAACAATGCTGATTACCGGGCGGACCTACCATGTAATGTGCCCCTCGAGTATGAACTTGATGCTACACCGCCCGCCTGTACTCCAGACCACCATAGAAATCTTCCCATTGGTGGTCGGGCGGAGCATCAAGCGGCAAATCCTTTTTCTCTGTGTCGATACAATTTTAAGGCGAAACACTCACATATGATTCACCATCTTGTTCTCAGGCATGGATTTCTTCGTCGTCCTTGAACGTCCTGGGTTCCGTGTTGCCAAGCGCCGCAAGTGCCAGACAAAGATCGGAGCACCTCACAAACTCAAGAAAACAGACGCCATGAAGTTCTTCCAATCGAAGTTCGAGGG
>JGI20151J14362_10003560_pt1 | contig 10612 bp, 10 predicted proteins | sample COG_01_FD_14362 | JGI IMG/M metagenome (IMG submission 14362) | reverse complement strand
TGGAGCGTATGAATGCCGCTTTTAAAAATAGGGAAACACAAAAGGCCTATTGGGCTTTAGTAGAAGGTCAGGTCACTGAAGATGGTCAACTCCTTCATTACTTAAAGAAAAATCCGAAGAACAATAAATCCATTGCATTCAAGCGCGAGGAACCTGGCTCCAAAGAAGCTAATCTTACTTACCGTGTGCTAAACTGTGGGGAAAGATATACGCTGCTTGAGGTAGATCTTCACACGGGAAGACACCACCAGATCAGATCACAATTGGCCGCTGTAGGACATCCTATCAAGGGCGATGTAAAATACGGTGCCCGTCGCGCGGAGCGAGATAAAAGTATTTGCTTACATGCAAGATCCTTAGCGTTTAACCACCCTACTACCAAAGCTTCCGTTCGCATTGAGGCTAGTGTACCTGAGACGTTTGAAGCTTTCCTAAAATGAAAAATGTATTCACCATAGCGCTTTGCCTGGCCGCCTTGCCAGCATTCAGTCAATTGAAATTCGAAACATATTACGGTAATATGGCAGGCTGGGGAAGCACCACGGATATTGGAGTTTCCTACAACGACAAGGGGTTTTATGTGACTTCAAAATTGGCCTATATCCAGTCGTTTGGATTGGGGGAAGATGCAGATAACTTTGGCCTAGTGCTGGGTGCTGGAAAAGATTGGTTTATTGCTGAACATTGGTATGCCGGTGGCCAATTAGACTTGCGATGGGCCGACACAAATGTTCAAGACGTAGGGTTGGGCGTGGCGGCTCCGTCCGTATACTTGGGATATTCTTGGGAAATTGCCTCCTACCAGGTTCAGCTCGGCCTTCCTTATTTCATCGGTGTCCAAGCCAAATTTCCCTTTAAAATTTAAGAATTAGGATCTACATCAAACACGACCCGCACTCGGTTGAAATCCGGAGAAAGCAATATTTCCTGATGTGATTTTTTAATGCGCTCACGCACTTTTGCCCCTATACTTCCTTTGTCTACCTTGACGATGATTTGCATTTGATACAAGTTTTTCAACCGGGCAATGGGCGCAAACTCAGGACCGAGAAAGCGGTCACCAATCTTACTTCGCAACGATCGTGCAAATTCCCCTGCAGCCCGCTGCAACAGTTTCTGGTCCCTGTGCTTTAGCGTAATGGTAATGAGTCTGACAAATGGAGGATACTGGTATTCTTGTCGTACCGTAAGTTCCTTCGCTTGCATCCCTGAAAAATCATGATTAAGCGCCAATTGTATAATTGAATGTCTAGGCTTCATGGCTTGAATAACCACTTTCCCTTTGGAAGTGCGGCGGCCTGTGCGACCGGCGACTTGTTCAATCAATTGGAAAGCGCGTTCATTGGCTCTAAAATCGGGATAGCTCAATAGATTGTCCGCACTCATGATACCCACGAGTCCGACTCGATCAAAATCCAGACCTTTCGTCACCATCTGTGTACCCACCAAAATATCAACTTCGCCATTTTCTACAGAACGGATCAGATCACCAAAGGCATGCTTGCCACGAGTGGTATCCAAATCCATACGTTTTACTGCCGCCTTCGGGAATAAGGATGCGGCTTCCTCTGCAATCTGCTCTGTTCCAAAGCCTTTATGCAAAACACTTTCACCACTACACGAACTACATTTCATTACTGGAGGCACCGTGTAACCGCAGTAATGACACTTCAGCTTTTGAGGTCCCTTGTGGTAGGTCAGTGAAATATCGCAACGTGTACACCCCTCGATATGACCGCAAGTCTGACATTGCTGAAACGTGCTAAACCCTCTGCGGTTTTGGAACAAAATGATACTTTCTCCTTTGCTCAAGGTATGGCGCATGGCATCGACCAATTCTATGGAAAAATTACCCTGCACTTCACGGCGCTGCCTGGCCCCAAGCATATCCACAACTTCTAGTTCTGGCAATGGAGCAGTATGGAATCTTTTGTGCAACTGGGCCAATTCATACCTGCCTTGACGCGCATTAAACATACTTTCGAGACTTGGCGTTGCTGACCCTAACAAAACGGGGCAATCACGGGCTGTAGACATCCATACCGCTGTATCCCGAGCATTGTATCTCGGTGAAGGCTCGAATTGCTTAAAACTACTCTCGTGCTCTTCATCAACGATGATCAAACCTAAATCCGGCAAGGGCATGAATACCGCCGAACGTGCACCCAAGACGAGCAATGGCGCATCATTCGTTAACGCCTCCCGCCAAGCCGCCAAACGCTCTGCAGGAGAAAATTTACTATGACTTACCGCCACTGTAAAATGAATACGCAAGCGACTGATCAGCTGGGTGGTTAACGCTATTTCTGGAAGCAGGTATAAAACACGCTTGTGTTTAGTGAACGCCTCTTTTATCAGCGTAATGTAGAGCTCTGTCTTCCCTGAAGCTGTAACACCATGTAAAACAACTGGTTTTTTTGCTTCAAATCCCTTTTGTACGGCCGCTAAAGCTTCCAATTGCGGTGCAGATAGAGTTATCTCCGTCGCAGGTGCTGAGGCCGCGGTGGTGCCGTCAATCTCCTCTACTTCTTCAATAATTTCTTTCTTACGCAGCGCAGAAAGGGTTGCTGCAACAACGTTTTGATTTTTCTGAAAACCTCGCTTGTCTTGAAATGTATTCTCCGAACCGCAAACTGCGACCAGAGCCAGCAGTGCTTCCGTTTGAATTTTTGATCTTTTTGTGATTTCAAAGGCTCCATCCAAATCTTTAAATGCAGACGGTGAGAGCCGAACAAGTTTTCTTCGTTTGGCGCGTGCTACTTTTTTTAATTCTTCTTCGAGCAAGGCCCAACCCTCTTCTAATGCCTTCTGCACTAAGGGCATAGGTTGCTTTACTTGACAAAATTCACGCACCTCGTCAAGGGTGAGTTTCGGGTGGTTGCGCAAGGCCTCGTACAACTTGAACAAGGCATCGGACATCGATGATTCATCAGGGACTACTTCCGGATCCAAGACCACGACACTTTGTGAGGATAGTTTCAAGCCCGGAGGCAAGGCGGCATTCATAACATCGCCTACAGGCGCCATATAGTATGAGGCCATCCAAGACCATTGCAGAAGTTGATGCTCTAGGACTACCGGATATTCATCCAATACACTGATCAGGTATTTCAACTCCGTCTCATCCGGTGCTTCAAGAACACGTGTGACTATAGCGGCATATTCTTTACGGGCGCCGAATTGGACCAGAATGCGCATACCGGGACGAACTGAACCGACCATCTCTGCCGGAATAGCATAATGGAAAAGTTTGTCTAAGGGCAGTGGAAGTATGACCTCAGCGACTTGCATAGCTAGCGTTTAGGTGCTTTAGGCAAATTGCGTTTAACGAAACGAGCCTCACGTTTAGTTAGCAATCGCATTTCGTTATCAAAGAAACTCAAAGTCTTCTTTGCAGAAATTTCGGTGCTAGAGGCAATGCTGTTGAATTCAACGAGGTCATAGCGCATCTTCGTTAGATCGGCCAAAATGTCCGCTGAAGCTAATTCTAACAACTCTATGTAATACTTCTGATATGCTTCATGCAGTTCCGTCTGACCGTTGAAAAACCGCTCTTCACCATAGCCGCGAAGCTCTTTGCTCAGGGCCTTAACGAGTGCTTTTTGCGCTTTATACAATGCATCCATATCGGTAGAACCAATTTCGGACTGCAGATAGCCAACGAGGCTATCTACCTCGTTTGCACCGCGTTTCATTTCCTTGGTGTAACGGAACAATTCCATTTGTGTTTGAAAACGCTCTAGCTCTTCGGAGGTGCGTGTAGTAACATCATATTGTTCTGCATAGGCATCCATTGCTACAATTACCGCATTTAAATAACTACCCGCTTCCGCAACATAGGTATACCCGTAGCTTGAACGCGGATCTTCTTGGAACCAATATTTTAAGTTCTCTTGAGTGATTTCAATGAGCCCACCTACATTCACATTAATAGCAGCGAGAAGTTCCGCTTCGGGAGCTTCATCTAATCGGTCCAATGATCGCTGGCTTTTACGCCAAGTTTTACTTTGTTCCTCAATGAACGGCTGTACTTTTCTCGACTTTTCAAAGGTCATTGTACCGTCAATGATATCTGAGGTAACGGCCATTACTTTATCAATTTCCCGAGAGACTCTACGAAGATTACTGCTGTAACTCTGCGAAAGTGCCGGTAAATGAAGGAGTAAGATGAGAAGTACAATGATGCGTTTCATGAGCTGGCGTTTATCGATTCAATTTATGGAGTTTTTTAGTCCCCTCGTACATATCAAAACGTAGCAATTTACATTCCAGTTCACCGTTAAAGAGGTTCCATTTTCTAGACGGACGTAATCCTATGCTCTTAATTGCCTCCATATCAGAGGTAATCCAAAAGACTTGCCAGCCGGCGTACTTTTCTTTTAACGTATCGCCTATCTGACGGTACATTTGATGAGTATCCGCTTGTATACGGACATTATACGGTGGATTTATAAGCAGAAGTCCTTTTTCCGCAGGTGGATCAGCTTCGAAAAAGTCGGCGCGTTTTAATCGGACAGCGTCTTCAAACATACTGCGTTCGATATTCGCTGCGGCGGCATCTAAACTGTATACATCGATATCGCGACCGAAGAATTTCCCTTCATAATCTTTCGCACGGCTCAATAGGCCCTCTCTAATCTTTACAAACAATTCTTCCTCAAATCCTTTCCAATTAAAAAACGCGAAGGATTCACGGTAAATATTCGCGGGCATGTTGTGCGCAATGAGCGCAGCCTCCACCAAAAAAGTGCCTGAACCACACATTGGATCTAATACGGGCATGCCCCCATTCCAGCTGCTGTGAAGGATTATCCCCGCAGCCAAAACTTCATTTAATGGGGCTTTAGCTGCCTCCAAACGATAACCGCGACGGTGAAGACTTTCGCCTGAGGTATCTAAATAAATACGAACATTTTCGCGTGAAATATGAATGTGTATAGGGACTTCAGGTTCGTGTTTATCAACAGAAGGGCGTATCCCAAGTTTATCGCGAAAACGGTCCACAATGGCATCCTTGGCCTTGAGGCCTGCGAAACTGCTGTGATTGAGTTCTTCGTTTGTCCCTACAACATGTACAGCAAAGGTTTTTCCTTCGTCGAACAAATCTTCCCAAGGTATTTCGTAGACCGCATCATAATAATCATCAACGGTCTCCATTTGAATCTCGTTCAGTGGCAATAGAACTCTCAATCCGGTACGCAGTGCGATGTTTATCTTATAGACAAAGCCTAGATCGCCCACCACGGCGACAGCGCGATTTAACTTTTGAATTTCTCGTCCGCCGAGCGAGAGCAACTCCTTGCTAAGAATTTCTTCTAGCCCATAGAGTGTTTTGACAATGAGGCGGTAATCTTTGTTTTCGAGCACCTTTCTGCTATTTAGACTACAAATGTACGCTAACTTTAGCCCCATGTTGGATTGGTTCGAATTAATTGCCCTTGTGATTGGCGGCTTTGCTGCAGGGTTGATCAATGTGGTTGCAGGAAACGGCTCAGCGATCACCTTACCCTTACTCATGTGGGTCGGGCTCGATGCAAATGCGGCGAATGCAACAAACCGGGTTGGCGCGCTGTTTCAAACAACTAGTGCCATAGGTTCCTTATCAAAGACTGCCCGCACCAAATACATGATGAAGCAAAGCTATTTCATCATCCCACCCGTCATCATTGGAGCAATCATTGGGGCCAATTTAGCGGTAGACTTACCCGAAGATTTGATGCGAATCACCATTGGCTCCATCATGATTCTGCTGCTTATAACTACGCTCACCAATCCAAAGAAATGGCTCATTCCTACAGACGGGTCAAAAAATAAGCGAACCCCTACCCTCTGGTTGGCCTACTTTGGACTGGGTCTTTACGGAGGCTTTATTCAAATGGGATTTGGTATTTTCTTCTTATCAATCTCCGTTTTACTTGCCAAATATGCCTTACGTGACGGCAACATTCATGAAACTGTTCGTTGCATTTTTAATGACCATACCAGCCTTCATAATATACGCCTGGAGCGGAGGTATAGATTGGGCCTATGGTCTTACCCTAGCATTGGGCACTTCCATGGGAGCTCGGTTTGGCGCTAAAAAAGTAGTACAACACGAAAAAGCCAATGCCATCACGCGTAAGGTCCTCATCGCCGTGATTATCGTGGCTATTGTAAAAATGTTTCAACCGTATATTGGCCAATTCATCTAAACAACTATGAGCCTACCCTGGTACCAAACCTGGTTTAACACCCCCTATTACCACGACCTTTATCAACATCGTGACCTGACCGAGGCCAGAGGATTTATTGAATCATTGTGCCAAAATTTAGGCGTTAACGAAGGTGAGATTGCAATTGATATGGCTTGCGGTAGAGGGCGGCACGCTCAGGTTCTTGCAAACCAAGGGTTGGAAACTTTGGGTATTGATTTAAGTCCTGAAAGCATTGCCTTTGCAAACCAATTCGCACATGAAGGTCTCGAATTCCGTGTAGGAAATATGCTCGAACCACTGCAGACACCTCCGGCAGATTGGGTTTTCAACCTCTTTACCAGCTTTGGTTATTTTGAAAACGACACCATGCACGCTGCGGCCATTACGCACATGGCGGGCGCATTAAAACCGGGTGGTAAACTTGTCTTGGATTACATGAATGCTAAAAAAATTGCGGCCCAATTAATCCCACAAGATTCAGTTCAAACGGAATTGGCGCAGTATACAATCACTCGCCGCATTGAGAATGAAAGTATTATAAAAACTATTTCCTTTGAAGAGCCTGGGTGCAACATTCTTCAGTTCGAAGAGCGTGTCAGAGCATTTACGGCCAAGGAACTGAAGCGTTTTATGGAAGGCGCCGGACTACATGTTTTAGAATTGCACGGGAACTATGACTTATCGCCTTTTTTGCCTGAAGAAAGCGACCGATTGATTATTATTGCCCAAAAACCATCACATTCATGATTTGGCTTGTTTTAATTCTTAGCGTTGCTATTGGTGCGGGAGCTGCCTGGGTCGTACCCACAGATTCCAAGACATTCAAATACTTGCTTTCCTTTTCTGGAGCATTTCTCTTCGCTACGTTATTGACGCACATGCTTCCCGAAATCTTTGAACACGGAAATTGGAACATGGGATGGTGGGTAATGCTGGGATTCGCGATCCAATTGCTCTTAGATCACCTGAGCGAAGGTCTAGAGCACGGTCACTTGCACACGAAGCAAGCGAAAATTCCATGGCTTGCCATTTCCGGCCTACTGCTACATGCTTTTCTAGAAGGAATGCCACTTTCAACCACCGATATTTCCGGACATAATCACGCCACCGGAGGATTTCTGTGGGCGATTGCGCTGCATAAACTACCCATTGCCCTGCTCGTAACAGGTGCCTTAAGAAAAGCAGGCGTGAGTCGCTCAACTTTGATCGGAATATTGGCCCTTTTTGCGTTTGCAACACCTGCTGGCGCTTTAATAGTCAATACAATTAACGTTCAACAGTGGAGCCTTCAATTGCTTGCAATTGCCGTAGGTATACTACTCCATGTAAGCACGACCATTCTTTTCGAAAGTTCACAAAACCACAGGTTCAATGCCGTAAAATTGATCTTTGTACTCGCAGGCATGCTTCTAGCGGGTTGGATCAATTCTAGTATGACTCTTTAGCTGTCTAAATGTCGTCATAGATAAAACCTAATAGGATTTATGAAGGCAACCGATTTGACTATCGTACTTTTGACCTTAGTAAATAATTAAAACCAAAATAAAATGGCTGTATTAGTCGGTAAAAAAGCGCCAGATTTCACTGCTTCTGCAGTGATCAACGGCGAAGAAATCGTTGAAAACTTCAAACTATCAGATTACGCAGGTAAGTACGTGATCTTATTTTTCTACCCAAAGGACTTCACTTTTGTTTGTCCTACGGAATTGCATGCGTTCCAAGCACGCAAAGAAGAATTCGCTGCTAAAGGGGTTGAATTGATCGCCGTATCTACAGATACTGAGCAGAGCCACTGGGGTTGGTTGCAAATGAGCAAAGACCACGGCGGTATTGAAGGCGTTACCTACCCAATCGTTGCAGATACCAACAAAACCATCTCGCACAACTACGATGTACTTAATGGCGAATGGTCCTACGACGAAGACGGCAACCTAACTTCTACAGGTGAAATGATCGCGTATCGTGGCTTGTTCTTGATCGATAGAGAAGGAACAGTTATGCACCAGTTGGTCAACTTCTTCCCATTGGGTCGCTCTGTAGACGAAGCGATGCGTATGGTGGATGCACTTCAGTACTTCGAAGAGAAAGGTGAAGTTTGCCCTGCAAACTGGACGCCAGGTAAGGAAGGGATGAAAGAAACGCACGAAGGTGTAGCTGATTACCTTGCAAAACACTAAGTAAAGCTTTGCTTTAAGTCCTTAAAAGCCGCGCCCTTTGGCGCGGCTTTTTTTATGCCCGGCCACCGCTGTTTCAGGCAATTTCACTCTTTTAAGAAAAAACTACACTTTTTTTGCAAGACGCGTGAACTACGTTGATATAAATGCGTTTAGGTATATATGGAACATTCTGCGCAAGCAGATTTTCATGGCGGTTTAGGTAGAAAGGGAGCTTGGCGGCTCCCTTTCGTTTTTTACACCTGTGCGCAAAATTTTAGACAAAAAAAACCCCCCCGGGCGCTCCGCGCCCGGGGGTGTTTGCATTTAAATTGCTACCGACCTATTTAGTGAGGTCAATCAATTTTCGAAGGTATTCTTCCTTACTTGCAGCCGAACCTTCAACTAAAACACCATCTTTAAACGACGCTAAGAAGGGCAAATTACTCACACCTGCTGCTTTACGAGCTCCTTCATTATGCTCTGCGTTCACTTCCAAGAACAACACATCGCTTTGCTCTTCTTCGTTGCTCACTCGCTTGTATTTAGGTGCAAACATTTTACAAGCACCGCACCAATCTGCATGGTATTTCACAACCACACGTTTATTGTTTTTTACCAATTGATCAAAATCTGCATCGGTCGCTACTGTTACTGCCATTGTATAGAGGTATTAAATTATTTCTTACATCAAAAGTACATAGACGAAATCATCAGCAGAAAAGATTCTTATTGATGTTCTCTATCTACTTATTACTAAAGTTCTACCTGGGCCTTGTAATCCCTGTGGTACAAGTCCCGAACCAAACCATCCGAAACCCCGATTTTAGGAACATAAATATGGTCACAACCCGACCAAAGCATTGCCTTTTGATAGATGGGCAAAGCATGTACTATTATGTCCGCACGATCAAAATTGAGTCCCACTTCGGTCACTCGTTCCTCAGCAGATAAAGAGTTCAAAAATTCCTGCTGCTCAGAAACGTAAGAATATTCCAACGGTGTTTGAAGAGAACGCATGCTGAGCTTGTGAAGCTTATTGATATTTCCTCCTGCACCGATCGCAGCCTTGTCAGTAATGGGCGCTGCATTTTTTTGCAGCCAATGCTCCATTCTTGTCCACTCTTCTTGTTGCACGAGGTTATTCAGCAATCGCACTCCGCCGACACGGAAGCTTTTTGAGGCTTCAACTTTTCTATTCTGAATTATAGAAATTTCAGTAGATCCACCGCCAACATCAATGTAGATATAGTTTTTCTCTGTGGCTTTTATAATATCGTAGATTTTCGAATTGAAAACCAACCGGGCCTCTTCTTTACCGGTTATTATTTCGATGGCAATACCCGTCTCTTTGGCAACTTGAGCGACAATTTTATCGCCATTACTCGCCTCGCGCATGGCAGAGGTAGCGACCGCTCTAAAGTCTTTTACGCCATGTACTTTAAGGTAATGTGAATAGGCATGCATGCCTTCAATAAAGCGCTTTCTGGTCTCGCTTTTAATTTTCCCATGTTCGAAGACATCTTGACCCAAACGGATTGGAAGGCGCACCATTCCGGCCTTACGGTAATAGGTATAACCGTCTTTATAGACCACATTGGTTACAAGGCATCGAACAGAATTGGAACCGATATCAATAGCTCCGAGTTTGGTTACAATCATAGAAAATTGGTTTCTAGCCTTTTAAAAGCTGCTTCTTCACATATGCGTGCATATCCAATTGGGCACGGATTTTTGGGCCATTGAGTTTTCGGTAGGCATTGGATTGATTCGCGTCGAAAATTCGTGATTTGGTGTTATCCTTCCAAAGGATTTCGAAGTGATCGCGCAATTGACGCTTTATTTTATCATCATAGATGGGAACCGTAACCTCTATACGCCGATTCAAATTTCGAGTCATCCAGTCCGCCGATGAGATATAGTACTCCGACTGACCGTTGTTGTGGAAACAGAAAGCTCGCGTATGCTCTAAGAATCGGTCCACAATACTGATGGCTTCAATAGTGCCGCTAAGTGCTTTATTGCTGAAATCAATGCAATTAATCCCGCGCACAATCATACGAATAGATACTCCCGATGCGCTCGCTTCATAGAGTTTAGCAATCATCTCGTGATCACTTACACTATTAATCTTTACCCAAAACTTCGCCTCGCGTCCCGCTCTCGCATGGGCAATCTCCCGATCAATCAATGCGAAAATGCCTTCTCTCGTGCTATTCGGACTCACCAATAAGTGTTTATAGTTGTATTGCTTATAGGGGGACT
>JGI20151J14362_10003557_pt1 | contig 10612 bp, 7 predicted proteins | sample COG_01_FD_14362 | JGI IMG/M metagenome (IMG submission 14362) | reverse complement strand
TCCGAGCTCGTCGGTGCTCTTCACCCCTTGGCCCTTGGGGACACCCGCGATGGCGGCGGGGGAGCCCATGGTCAGTGCGAGTGCGGCCGCGGTGGCCACCGCGGCGGACTTGAACGCGAACGCGCGGGGATCCTCCCGGGGCTCCTCGCGGGCCGAAGCGCTACATCGCGTCGTCGACGTCGCTCTCTTTGTTATTGTTATCCTCACGCCGTTGATCCCCACCTTCACGCCCTGGAGACTGGCCATGGTCGCCATTCCTCCTGAATTACTCGTCCCCTTCTCGTGAAATGATGCGCCGAGTGGTCGGTGCGGTCGTGCTGTCACTCTCGGTGGTGCGGCGGCGAGTGTCCTCGACGGACGACTCAGCAGTTGACAACCGAGATTATTTCCTTCTCGGGAGAGCCAAAACCTGAAGAGATATTCGAAATCTAGGTCGCGACCACTCGAAGGCGCGCATCCCACGCGCGACCCTCGAAGGTTCACGTCGCGGCGCGGTCATCAAAAGATACACGCGAGCTTTAGGACCTCGTGCGCGCGGGTCGATCGGTGCGTGGCGGCCGGGTATCGGGAAAGATGAGCCCACTTCAGCAGAGGGCGATGGAGCCCACGAAGGCTGCGTTCGGTAAAGCCTTCTGGGATCAGGAGGCGGAGAGCGCGGCGGCGTTGGACGGCCACGTGCGCGTGCACCAGAGCCACGCGCCCCCTTTCTCGCTCACCATGCCCTCGGGCCTCGCGCGCTCGCAGCAGCTCTACATGATGCAGCGGTTCCTCAACATCCCCGCCACCCCGTCCTACGTCAAAACGGAGGGCGGCATGGTGCTCGACCGCGTCGTCGCCAACCTCGGGGGCCGCACCTGGTGGAACACGTTCACCCTGCGGCTCAGGGCGCAGCGCGCGTGGAACTCGCAGCAATTCACCGAAGGCCGGCCCCAGCGCATCCTCGGCGATCCCTCGCTCTACGCCCTCGGCGGCAGGTTCAGAGCCGGGTTCTCCAGGCACACCGTACTAAAGCTTTCGGCGAGCTCGGCTCACTGAAGGGCCTCCTCGGGCGGTTCGGGTCCCTACGGGGCGCGGACCCAAACGCGTCCAACCCAAACGTCACCAACACACCGACCGGGATCACGCCATCACTCAGCGACGAGCTCGGCGACGAGATCCCGCGCGGCCGCGTCACGCTACGAAGCACAGCTGTGCCTTACCACGTCTTCACCGCGGATTGGTCTCACCGAGAACGGTTCCAAACGGCGGAGGCTACGAGGTCGGTCCCTCGCACGTCACGGCGTCACTCGCGTCCAGAGGCCCGCAACACGTCAACTACAGGGTCGGCGTGAGGCAGTGGCTGGACGACACGATCCCGGCGTTCGAGCTCGCGCCCGGAGGCGGCCGACGTGCGCCGCCGCGTCGGGAGCTCGTGACGGGCGCCTCCGCCGAGAAGCAGCTCACGGTTTGGCGCGGCGACGTGAGACCGCCGCCGGAGGGCAAACGTCCGGGTGGGTACGCCGCGCTGCCCGTCAAGCCGTGCATCACGGTCGGTGGGATACTCGGCGCGCTCTGTCGCGTCCCGATAGGACCCAACGCCGGGCCGGGATGGAAGTCGGGCGAGGCGGAGTGGCGGCAGGTGTGTTCAGGTGCAATTCACGCGTCCTTCGGTTCTTTCCAACGGCCGATGTTTGACTACACCAGCGTGGACTTGCGATACGACGCCGGTGCCATCGCGCCGAGGCGGCCGCTCGCGGAGAGGCCCGCGAGCGAGCTCACGGTCGTGGAGCGCGCGCTCGAGAGCAGCGGCGTGCGCGTGGAGTCCGAGACGGTGACGCTCTCCGCGACGCAGCAGATCTTGGGGCCGCTTCGGGGGCGATTCGAGGTTCGATGCCACCCGAAGGCGCTGGCTGGCGCGGTGCGCGAGGGGTGGCGATCGTTCAAGACGCCGAAGAAGGAGAGCGACGGGGAGGGCGGGGAGGTGTACAGTGGGCGGTTCGGGAGCGCGTGGCACAGCGTGCGTGGGGAGATGAGCGCGGCGGAGGTGATTTACGGGGTTGACTGCCCGTTGCCGCCGGCGCTGGGCGCGGCTCGACTGGTGGCGTGGTACAACGTGACCAGGGCGGAGGCCATGGCTGAGATGCGCCTGTTCGACCTATGAAGTAAACGATCAATCACCGACGAATCAATCATGATAATCACGCGCTAGGGTAGCTAGAGTCTCACGCCTTCGGTCGCTCGAGGACTAGGCCGACCTCCTCCACCTCCGCGGGCCCGTCTGGGGTGTCCACCGGGACGGCGTGCGATTTGATGGCGTCCATGACCTTATCGAACGGCTTCTGGTCCGCGACGTAGAAGGCCTTGCAGTTGCTGCTCTTGGGCGGGTTGAGCCACGCGGTGACGTCGATGACACCCGGGACGTTGAACACGGCGGTGGTGATCCGCAGCACGTCCCCGACCTTGACGTTCGCCTCGGCGGCGTTGGACCCATCCAGCACCTCGTCCACGAAAATCTCGGTGTACACCCCGTTCAGTCGTTCCTCGAAGACGATGCCCAGCGGCCGGTCGATGGTCACGGCGACCGCCTCGGAGTCCTTGTCGAACCTGACGCCGGGGACGGGCGCGGGGGTCTCGCCGCCCAGGTCGAACATGAACTCGGTCTCGAATCCCTCGCCGTTGGCCACCGTCGTTCTGTTCGTCTCGCCATCGGTCTCCGCTTCCCAAACCGCCCGGCCCGTCTTGATGCCGGCGTCGCACCTGAGCGAGCGGCGCGCCCGGCGGGAAGTTGGGCCCTGAGGGCGTCGGGCCCTGAGGGCGACGGGACGGCCGAGGACGGCGGACGCGGCGCAAGACATCGGTGCGGTATCACTGTGCTCTTATCCATTCCCATCGGGATCTTCTCAACTTCAGAGAGCTCTCGAAACCAAACGAAATTCACGCCAGCCTCGCCTCCTACGTCACAACGCGAGGTGAGGGGCAGGCACATGCGATGCGCCGCTGAGGCTGTCGCTCGCGTCGCACGTTTCACACATCCGAACATCCGAACGAATCACCGAACCCGAACCCGCGCGCATCCTTCGCACAGCTGTGCGTCCGCGTCAACCGAGGGTCCGGGCGGAACGATGCTGCTCCTCGGCCTGACCGGGTCCATCGGGATGGGGAAGAGCGCGGTGTCGTCGATGCTGACGAGTAAACTCGGCGTGCCCGTGCTCGACTCCGACGCGGTGGTCCACGAGCTCTACTCCCCGGGCGGTGCCGCGGTCGAACCCGTCGGCGCGCTCTTCCCCGGCGTCGTCACCCCGGAGGGCGGCATCTCGCGCCCCGAGCTCAGCAAGTTCGTCCTCGGGCCCACGAACGAGACCAACATGGCGGCGCTGGAAGCCATCGTCCATCCGCTCGTCGACGCATCGAGGTGGAAGTTCCTGGAGGACGCGGAGCGCGCGGGGGAAACGCTCGTGGTCCTCGACATACCGCTGCTGTACGAGAAAGGGTACGAGTCCACGGTTGACGCCGTCGCGGTGGTCAGCGCCGGGAGCGAGGAGACGCAGCGGGAGCGGGTGCTGTCCAGGCCGGGGATGAGCGCGGAGAAGTTCGAGGACATCCTGGCGAGGCAGGTTCCTGACGGCGAGAAACGGAAGCGCGCGGATTTCATAATCGACACCGGGTGTTCGCTGGAGGATACCGAGGCGGCTGTCGGGGCTCTTGTTGAAAAATTGAAGGGTGGCGGGGACGGCGTCGGCGTTCCGCTGTACGTGCGCGCTGCCGTGTGGGAACGGATGAAACGCGAGCGAGAAGAGTCTTGCGATGTTTAGGTCGAATATTAAAAGAGACGGTGTCGGCGTCCGTGAGTTACTACGCCTCTGTAAGTTTGCGACAAAGAATGTGTGCGGCGGTTCGTCAGTCCGAGTCTGAATCAACTTCATCAGTCCGAGTCCGAGTCGTCCTGTGCGAGCCACTCGAGGAAGGGCTTCACCTGCTTGCGGACAGCCTGGCTGGTCTCCAGCTCGACGCCAAACTTGGCGGCGGACTTGGGATCGGCGCCCCACTTCAGGATGATCTCCTCGTCGAGGACGTCCTCGTCGTAGAGCTCCTTGAGGATGGCGACGTATTGCTTAAACTGCTCAGTCGCCGATTCCGTGATGAACAGCTCGACAGCGCAGACGAGCGCCGTCTGAAGCTTGGCATCCTGGCCGCACGCGGCGATCATGTACGCCTTCTTAGCCTTGATCTGCGGCACCAAGGGTTCGTCCTCGTCGAAGAGCGCCTCGACGAGGAAGTGCACGCCGAGCTCCTTGGACTCGCAGCCGAGCTTGTCGGAGACGAGGTACTCCGCCGTTTCTTTCGCGTCGTGCTTGGTGACGTAGCCGCGAACCTTGGCGATGCGCTCGTCCTCCTCCTCCTCGGACTCGGACTCCTCCGCGGCGGCCGCCTCGATTGCGGCTTTCTTCTCGAGCTCGTCCGCGGCGACTTCGACCATCGAGGCTGAGGCGTCTGTGAGCTGCTCCTTGGCGCGGGCAAGCGCGGCCACGGCGGATGTGTCCGTGGCCCAGACGGTGTCGTCGTCGTCGTCGTCGTCGTCGGAGGGCTCGGGGTCAGAGTCGGAGTCGCGCTTGGGGGAGCCGGAGCCCTCGGCGTCGTCGTCGTCGCCCTTGGACTTCTTGCTCTTCTTCTCCTTCTTTTCCTTCTTCTCCTTCTTGGACTTTTTCTCACCCTTGCCCTCCTTGGCCTCCTTCTTGCGGCGGCGGCGGTCCTCCTCAGCCTGCCTGTCGAGCTCGGCGCCCTCCTCCTCGCGCTCCTTCTCGGCGCGCCTCAGCTGCTTGTCCTTCTTGGAGGCGTTCTTGTCCTTCTCGGGTGGGTTCTTGAGGATGAAGGTGGTGAGCTTGTGCCTCATGTCCACGTCAGAGACAAAGCCGCAGGCTTTGCACTTGAGCGTGATGGTGTCCTTCTTGGTGATGTTGATGACCGTCTCGGGATTGCCGCACGCGTGGCACTGCACGAAGCGCTTGATGAAGCCCTCGAGGTGCTGCGAGAGGACCTGCGCGGTGTGCGCACCGTTGACGATGTACGTGCCGCTCTTGTCGTCGCACTTGGACACCGCGCCCAGCTCGTAGCTCAGGTACTTTGTGGTGTAGGTGGGCGGGCGGGCGAGAGCCTTGGCGACGTCGACCATGTTGGGGATGTTCGTCTTGATGCCGTTACCGCGACCCTCGATCTTGGACTGGATCGCGGGCATCTTGTAGCGGTAGAACTGGTCGCCGGCTGTCGGGTGAGAAAGGAAGGCGGGCGGGCGTCAGTCGGGTGGTCGAGGCGAGATCTTCAAGGCGCGGGTTTGGTTTCGCGCTAGCTGGCTCGGAATCGGGGGGAGTGAGGGGGTATTCCGGGCCGGGGACGCACCATTGGAGGCGCCGATGTTGACGGTAGCCATCTTAGTGGATGGTGATTAAGAAATCGTGATGATGAAGCGTCTGAGCGTTCAACGGAGCACCGACTGAGGAGCTCGTCGGGACATGCAAAGGAGGGAGATCCTTTGGAAGTTTACAGCGAATCGCTGACGAGAAAGGCGTGTGAAGACAGGTTGACCGACTACTTGAAGACCAGCAGAAGGCGTTTACATGAGGGCGCGGAGCTCCTCTGTGAATGCGGCGGATGCGAGCGAATAATCGCGGTTCCGTGCTGCGGTATGAGTCCGCTCCGAGGCACGCCGCCAGCCAAGCCCGAAAAAAAATCAAGAGGTGGTTGGGCGGCAGTTTGAAGCCGTCTCGGCCTTTGATTGGTCGAGAGCATTTCAGGGTGGAGGTCAATGGCGGTACGGCTTTGGCGACGTGGTCCACTGTGCAATGTCGCTGGGGGTGCTGCAGCGCCTCACCAGTCACCTCTCCTCCCGGCACGTCGGGCACGCCACCAGAAGAGTCACATCCACGTCGGTCCGTATCACGCGTAACATGGTCGCGAGGGCCCAGGCGGCGGACCCCACGGGAGAGCCGATGGAGAGACGCACGCTGCGAGGCGTGATTTTCGACATGGATGGCACGCTCACGGTGCCCAACCACGACTTCGCCGAGATGTACAGGCGCGTGGGGTGCAAGACGCGAGACATCCTGACGGAGATCGAGTCGTGGCCCGAGACGGAGCGCAAGCGCGCGAACGACATCATCCACGAGATGGAGACGGAGGCCCTGGCCACCATGAAGGCCATGCCCGGGGCGGAGAAGCTGGGTGCCTTTCTCGACTCGAAAGGACTGCCGCGCGGGCTGGTGACGCGCAACGTCCAGGCGTCCGTCGCGCACTTCCACGCCAACGCGTGGACCCTACCGCCCTTCGCCCCCGCGCTCGCGCGGGAGTTCAAGCCCTACAAACCCGCGCCCGACGCACTCCTGCACATATGCGCTCAATGGAACCTACCGCCGAATCAAGTCGTCATGATCGGTGATTCCGCGAAGGACGACGTCGTGAGCGGTAACCGCGCGGGATGCGTGACCGTGCTGCTGGACACCGAGGGCAAATGGAGGATCGGCGGGGAGGAAGGGGACGGGGGGACGGACGGTACCGAGGAGGGCGACACGGAAGATAACGGCTTGACGGTGACAAACGCGCTGACCGGGGAGATGGTACCGCACTTCATCGTCAACTCGCTCGACGAGGTGGCGCCGACGCTGCGCGCGCACTTCGACCTGGCCGCGCCGGATAATAAGGTCCCGGAGCCCGCGAGCGCGTGATTGTCACTCTAGTAGAGACTTGGTCGATTGGTTAATTAAAAATAAATGGGGTTTAGTTAATGTTAAGACTCTTAGTCCGTTCAGTGTTTCTGCCGTTTGCCGTACTCTTGGCAGAGCTCCGCCTGCACGTCCTGGGTCACCGGCGCGTGGGTGTTGTACTCCATGGTGAACTCACCCTTGCCCTGGGTCATGGACCTGAGCTCCGTGGAATACCCGAACATGTTCTTCAGCGGGACGTCGCAGGTGATGATGACGTCGTCGCCCTCCGAGGTGCTGTCCTTCACGGTACCCTTCCTGCGGTTGACGTTGCCGATGACGGTGCCCTGAAACTCGTTCGGGACCGTGATCTCCACGCTCATCACCGGCTCTAAGATGCGGGGCTTGGCGTTCTCGTACACCTGCCTGAACGCGGATTGCGCGGCGATCTTGAACGCCATCTCGCTCGAGTCCACCGCGTGCGACGCGCCGTCGGTGAGCACGATCTTGACGCCCTCCACGGGGTGCCCGATCAAACCGCCGGTTTGCGCCGCCTCCTTGAACCCCTTGTCGCAAGCGAGGATGTACCCGGGCGCGATGGCGTTGCCGATGATGCCGTTCTCGAATTCCACCCCCTGGTTGCCTTCCTCCAAGGGTTCCACGTACCCCACGACGCGGCCGTACTGGCCGCTGCCGCCGGACTGCTTCTTGTGGAGGTAATCGAAACTCGCCTTTTGCGTGATGCACTCGCGGTAGTTGACTCTGGGCTCGCCGACGTCAACCTCTACTTTGTACTCGCGCTTCATTCGCTCGATGTAGATGTCGAGGTGGAGCTCGCCCATGCCGCTGATGATGGTCTGCCCGCTCTCCTCGTCGAGCCTGACCTTGAATGTGGGATCCTCGCGCTGGAAACGCGAGAGCGCCTTGGAGAAGCCGGCAGATTCGGAGCGGGCTTTCGGCGCCACCGCGAGGGACATCACCGGCTCGGGCACTTTCATCGAGGTCATCGCCAGGTTGACGGTGCCGTCGGTGAAGGTATCGCCGGACTTGCACTCCACGCCGAAGAGCGCGACGATCTCACCCGCGGACGCCTCGTTCACCTCCTCCATCTCCTCCGAGTGCATGCGAACCAGCCGGGGAACCTTGAGCTTCTTGCCGGTGGACGTGTTCACCAGCGAGTTGCCCTTTGCGATTTTACCTTGGTAGATTCGCAGGTACGTGAGCTGACCGAACCGTCCTTCCTCCAGCTTGAACGCCAGGCCCACGAGCGGTGCCTTGGGGTCCGACACGAGTTTAACCTCCTCCTCCTCCTTGTTGAGGTCCAGCGCGATGTTCTCAACCTCGTGCGGAGCCGGGAGGTAATCCACCACCCCGTCCAGCAGGAGCTGCACGCCTTTGTTCTTGAACGCCGATCCCATGAACAGCGGCGCGAACTCGCGAGCGATCGTGGCGCGGCGGATCGCAGCCTTGAGCTGATCCAACGTGGGATCCTCGCCCATCAGGAAGATCTCGCCGAGCTCCTCGTCCACCTCCGCGACGGCTTCCACGAGAACCTTGCGCTTTTCATCGGCGAGCGCCTTCATTTCGTCGGGGATGGGGCCGATCTTGATGTCGTCGCCGTTGGGGCCGTGGAAGGTCACGGCTTCCATGCGCACGAGGTCCACGACGCCCGCGTGATTCTCCTCCAGGCCGATCGGGATGTGAACCGCCGCGGCGTTGAGCTTGAGCTTGTCCTGCACCTGCTTCAGCACCCTCCACGGATCCGCGCCGGTTCTGTCGCACTTGTTCACGAAGCACAGCCGCGGGACGTTGTACCTGCGCATCTGCCTGTCCACCGTGATTGACTGCGACTGTACCCCGCCCACGGAGCACAGCACCAGGATGGCACCGTCGAGGACGCGGAGCGCGCGCTCCACCTCGATGGTGAAGTCGACGTGGCCCGGGGTGTCGATGATGTTGATGTCGCTGTCCTTCCACTTGCAGAACGTCGCCGCGGATTGGATGGTGATGCCCTTCTCCCTCTCCAGCTCCATCGAGTCCATCTTCGCGCCGACGCCGTCCTTACCGCGCACCTCGTGGATCTCGTGGATGCGGCCCGTGTAGAAGAGGATGCGCTCGGTCAAGGTGGTCTTGCCGCTGTCGATGTGAGCCGAGATTCCGATGTTTCGCGCGAGGGTGCGATCGTCGGCGGCGGCGTGGGCGGACGCGCTGAAGGGTGCCGCGCGGTGATGCCACGCGGGTCCCGGCGATGGCGACGATCCCCGGGTGAGCAGCGGCGCGGCGTCGAGTCCGAGCGCGCGCGCGATCACGGAAGGGGGGGACGCGCGGGAGCCCGCGGCGTACAGCCGGGACGCCGCGCGTCGCGCCTGCGAGCCCGACATCTTGGATTATCGATGTACCCAACCGGCGCCGTTTCGATGAGGTTCAAACGCGCGCTTCTCCGCGGCGCTTCTCGACCGATCACGGAAGTATCAGCGCGATCGACTCGTGCCGATGACTTTACGGGCGGCCCGCGACGGTGACTCACGCGCTTCACCGCGGTGTATCCGGGAGTGGAGGTCGCGATCGACTTAAGTGTTACTGATGGGCACGTGGCGACAGCCGGGCGATTTTGTGGCAGATATTTTAAGAGGCTTCGGGCGGGGGTATCGGCGCGCCCTGTGGCGTGTCGGGTTTGGTACACGACGGGATTAACGATCATGAGCGATCTCATTACAATTGGGATGACGTTGACGCCGTCGGGAGCGCTCTAGGACTAAAGGCGCGCCCCCACGGGTGTCCCAACTCAGCGACGAGAGGAGGTTGGAAATCCAACTCTCCTCGATCTTCTCGTCGTCGCCTACTGCTTCTTGCCGCCGAACCATCCTCCGAACCATCCCCCTTTCCCGCCACCCTTGCCCTGCTTCACCTCGTGATCTTTCACGAACTCCACGTAGTTCTTCTGCTTCATCAGCTTCCCCGCGTTCGCCGCCCGGATCACCTCGGCGTCGGCCCTCTGCTTCTCGGGGAGGTACATGAAGTAATACGCTCCAGCGCCCGCGATGCCCCACGCGGCGAGCCCGCCGTTGGACACGCCGAACGCGGTGTTCAGGAACCGTCGCGCAGACATCTCTCTTGTGTTCGACTACCTCGACCCGCCTCCTCCGTGGAGATCGAGATGACGCCCGCGCTCCCTGGAAGTGCCGCCCAGAATCTGTCTTCGCTGCCACAAAATCTCCGCTGCACAGTTTTCGGGGGTGCCCTTTCGCGGTGTCATAGGTCACCGCGCGCTCCTCGCACGCGGGGGCAATTAACATCGAGGAAGACCCCGAGCGCGGACCCGTCGCCCCTTCGAGCACAGAGTCCCTACTCGGACGGGGCGGCGCGGGAAGAGAGCCGGAGACCACCGGCGGGCAGGTCCTCGGCGCCCTCAAGGCTGTCGCCGGATTTAATACCCTCGGTCACCATCCGAACGTCGAATCACGGTCCGTCACGATGGGCACCGACGACGGCGCCAAGGGTGCGAAGTCCAGTAAGCCCCTGTCCAGGGTCAAGAAGGCGTCGATGGAGAACGACGAGGTCGTGGACGGCAAACAGGCTGAGTTTTGGCCCACGCTCCTAAGAGCCCTCAAGCTCGCGAGGATTTATTACTACGGCGACCAAAAAGTTCGAGCCAGGGTCCTGCTCGGGATAATGCTGGTGTTTTGCGCGCTCACCACGGGGCTCATGGTGGTGTTCTCGTACGTCCAGAGGGATATGATGACCGCGCTGAGCGAGAAGAACCAGCCCGCGTTCTACGACGCCATCAACAGGTACATAGTCATCATAGTCATCGCCGCGCCGCTCTTTGCGATATACCACTACGTCCAGAACCTGGTGGAGCTGGAGTGGCGCCTGTGGCTCACCAGGCTGCTGGTGAAGAAGTACTTCAGCAACCACGCGTACTTCGCGTTGAAGGCGGA
>JGI20151J14362_10003550_pt1 | contig 10626 bp, 12 predicted proteins | sample COG_01_FD_14362 | JGI IMG/M metagenome (IMG submission 14362) | reverse complement strand
TCAGAAAAAGAACGCCAAAGAGTTTTGGCGGCTTTTTTAGAGCATTATGCCAATCCGGCGGCGGTGGAGGAAGAAATCACCCTGCCCGGCTGGACGGATGATCTGCTCAACCGCCTGTCTGACCTATATGATGAAGATGTGAATGCCATCATCTCACGCGGAGATGTTGAAGTGATTGAGCCGGCCCTTTGAGGGCCAGCCGCGCACTCACATGCCCAAGGCTTCTTTATACATTTCCAAAATAGCTTCTTCTTCGGCAATATCATTTTGGTCCCGCTTGCGCAGGGTGATGAGTTTGCGCATGACTTTCGTGTCATACCCACGGCCCTTGGCCTCTGCCATCACTTCTTTTTGTTGTTCTGCCAGATCTTTTTTTTCGGCATCCAAACGCTCAATACGTTCTATGAACTGCCGCAATTCATCGGCCGTGACGCGATAGCTGCTGTCGATTTCTGACATGGGGGACTCCATTGTAATAAGTGATTGTGCAGCGATACCCTTCGTTTTCGACTTGCACAAGCCGCCTTCCTTCGCGACTGTGGCGCAAATTTAAAGTTTTCGGAGTAGACTATGGATTGGCTCATCATCCCGGGGATTGTCGTGACCTTTATCGGACTTGGCCTGCTATTTTACACCATCGCACGGATAATGCGGGCGAAGAAACAAGGTCTCAGCGACGANNAAATGAAACTGCAGCTTCAATCGGCCGTAGCTTGGAACCTGGGCGCCATGGGGTGCTCTGCAATTGGGCTGATGATGGTGGTGATTGGCATCATGCTGTGATTCCCCGCGCCCTTCAAAACATACCAAAAACGAGGACCCCACAGCCATGCAGATCAACACCCTTTCCGACGATTATTCCGTATCACCACAAATAGAGGTCTCGGATGTGCCAAGCATCATGCAGGCAGGTTTCAAATCTGTGATATGCAATCGCCCAGATCAAGAAAATCCTGAACCCCGCCAAATCGAGGCCATTAAGGCCGCCGTCGAAGCCGCCGGCATGGAATTTGCGGAAAATGTTTTCGATCCGTCAAGCTTCGGCCCCGATAAGATAGAGCGGCAAGCGGAGCTTTTGGCGCAACTGCCAAGCCCCGTCTTTGCCTATTGCGCCTCGGGCAATCGTTGCAGCATTGTTTGGGCCTTTGCCCAAGCCGGGCGCATCGCGACCGATACCATTTTGGACGCCACCACCCAAGCCGGGTATCAATTGGCCCATCTGCGGCCACAGCTGGAGATGCTGGCGCTTAATCGCGCGGAAGACTGACCCGAAACGCCGCGCCGCGCTGGCCCGGCAGATAGGAAATCTGCCCTCCCAAGTTGCTGATAATCTCCCGGCAAATCGCCAGACCAAGCCCCGCGCCGCCAGCTTTTGAATGATCTGAGGCGCGGGCAAATTTCTCGAAAATCATATCCTGATTGGCCTTATCGACCCCGGCGCCATTGTCGATAAAGTCCACGGTTATGGCCGCGGGCGTCTCGCTCACTGACGATCAACTCTGGCCGCTGCGCCTCGCAATATTTCGCGGCATTTGACATGAGGTTGATAAATACTTGGGTCAAACGATCGGGGTCTGTGAGGATCGAAATATCCTCACGCCCAGCGCTTCGGCGGATCCTTATATGCTGCTCCACATTGGCCGAGGCCTCCGCACGATCCAATATATCGCGCAACCGTGCTTGGCGAAGCTCCAGTGAGACCTGACCATTCTCCAGCACCGAAAGGTCCAAAAGATCATCCAACAACCGGGTCAATCTTTGGGTTTCATCCTCGATGATCCGCGCATATTTTGGCCGGTCACCATCCGAGAGATCTGGATCTTGCAGAATTTCCGAAAACGCTCGAATCGATGTCATGGGCGTGCGCAGCTCATGGCTGATTTGACTGAGGAACGCATCCTTTTGGATCGAAAGCTTTGTGAGTTTGTCGTTGGCATCGCGCAGTTTGCGCGCGGTTGTGGTCAATTCGCCGGACTTGGCCTCTAACTGGTTGGAATATTCCATGATCTGCGCGGTTTCATCCGCCACTGCCATCAAATCCTCGACCGTGACAGAAGACCCACCGGCCATTTGCCCCAACATCGCATGGGCTGTGGCCGCTCCAACACTGCCGGCCAAGCCTCGCTCAAGGGTTTCAAGAAATTGCGGCGTCGGATCCGGTAGATAGCCCTGTTTTCCCTGCCGTTGTGCCGCCGTGCGAAACAAGTTTTGTGCTTGAGCCGCGCCAATAATGCGCTGGGCCATGCTCAAGAGATCCTCTGCGTCTGTCGCCCCTCTTTGCCAGCCGCGTGCCGAAGGGCCGCTGTCAAAAGCGCTGATGAATTGCACCGCTTGCACCCGCTCCAAGGGAGATGGTCTCGATAAAATAGAGCCGGCCACAAAGGCGAAGCTGTTCAGCAAAATCGACCACAAGACCGCATGGACCACCGGATCAAGACCTTGGATGCCAAATAGCGCGGTAGGGCGCAGCCATTGCAGCCCCCAAAGCCCGTGGTCGATTGTCTCCTGGGAAATCAACACTTCCGGGACCAAAGGACGGCAGGAACATGGTGTAGCTCCAAACCACCAACCCGCAAATCAACCCAGCCAAGGCCCCAATTTTGGTCGCCCCTTGCCAAAAGATCCCCCCCAGCATCACAGGCAAGATTTGCGCGACACCGGCGAAGGATATCAAGCCAATGGACGCCAAGGCCGCCCCACCGCCAGAAATGCGATAATAGAGATAGCCCAGCGTCAAAATGCCGATGATCGAAATGCGCCGCGACGTCAAAACCACACTGCGCACATCGCCGGAAATGGTCGCCCCCTGACCGCGCGCGCGCAACCAAATAGGGGTGACGATATGGTTTGAAATCATAGTTGATAGGGCAATCGCCGCCACAATCACCATCGAGGTCGCCGAAGAAAACCCACCCAGAAAGGCCAGCATCGCCAGGCCATTTTGCTCAGCAGAGAGCGGCAGGGTGAGCACGAAAAGATCCGGGTTGGACCCTGCAGGTAAAATATCCAACCCCACCACCGCGATGGGGATCACAAATAGTGACATGAGCAGGAGATAAAGTGGAAAGGCCCAACTGGCTGTCGCGAGATGGCTTTCTTCAGAATTTTCCACCACCATCACCTGAAACATGCGCGGCAGACACAAAAATGCGGCGGCCGAAAGGAAGGTGACACCAATCCAGCGCCCGGTACTGACCTCCCATTGTGAGATCGGCGAGGCATCAATGCGCGCCAAAACATCACCCGCGCCACCGGCCAACCCCCAGACGACAAAGACTCCAACCGCCAGCAGCGCTAAGAGCTTAACAATCGCTTCAACAGCAATGGCCATGACAACGCCGCTGTGCCGCTCGTTCACATCAAGATTGCGGGTGCCAAACACAATCGTAAACACTGCAAGGCCTGCTGCGGTCCACAAGGCGATATTTGTTGAGCTGAGAATGTTCTGCGTGCCCTTTGCGAAGACCGAGATCGACAAGGTCACCGATTGCAGCTGCAGGGCAATATAGGGCGTTGTGCCGACCACCGCCATCACCGTCACGAACCCGCCCAAAAGCGCAGATTTTCCAAACCGCGAGGACACCAGATCCGCAATGGAGGTGATCCGCTCAGCTCGGGCAATCCGCACCAAACGGCGCAGGATCAACCACCAACCGATGAGCACCACCGTGGGACCGAGATAGATGGTCAAAAACTCCAGCCCCGACCGCGCTGCAAATCCCACAGCGCCATAAAAGGTCCAAGCAGTGCAGTAGATTGACAATGACAGGGTATAAATGAGCGGCGTGCGCATCCAACCGCCGCGCCCGGCATCACTCGCCCGTTCAGCCCAAAAGGCAACGCCGAACAGGAAGGCCACATAAATAAGCGAAACAAAAATCAGAAGATCNAGAGACAGCATTNAGCTCCGTCCCACGCCAAATCGTTTGATCACAAGCGCCAGCCCCAGGGTGAAACAGATCAACCCTGCCCAGACGATAAACAGATAGATCAAAGCGGTCGAGGTCGAGGTTCCCGCATCTGCGCCAACCTCGGAGCTGCGCGGCCACATGATCGGAAGCAAAAAAAGGATCATCCCCACGAAAGGTAGGATNAGGGCNGACTCTTTNACGCGCTGCCCGCGGGCGGCATTGGCAACTCTTTTCAGAGTTTGATCGCGCTTGCCGCTCACGGTGCGTGTCCGACCAACGCATTCATGGTTTTCAACACCTCTGCATTGGAAAAAGGCTTTGTCATATATTGGGATGCACCGCGGGCTATGGCGATGTCGCGATCTTTTGTTTGGCCTCTTGCGGTGAGCATCAAGATTGGAATGTCTTTGTAGTCGGGCAGGCTGCGCAACTCTTCGAGAATTTCAAAACCGGAGCGATTGGGCAGCATGACGTCTAAGATAATAGCATTGGGGGCCGTTTGCACCGTTGTGGCCACAGCATTGGCCCCGTCGGAATGCGCATCAACTTTCCAACCGTCGCGCAAAAATATGAAACTGAGGGCTTCAATGATATTCGGTTCATCTTCGATCAGCAAAACATGCCGCATTTTAGCCTCCCTTCGTTCAAATTTACCATCTTTGGCACTAGAGCCGAATTAAACCTGCTTTGTCAAAACCCATCTGAAAAAATTGACGGCTCACGCCGCGCTGGGCAGGCGTCGATATTGCACAAGCGGCANGTGCTGCCAATTGGCAAAGGNTGGTTGNAAGTCGGCGTTTCCGCGCGCAAGATCAACATGGTAGAGCGCAGAACCGGCACGCCCTCAAAACTGGCTGAGGTCACGCGCTCTGCAATAGAAAAGGTGTCAAAGAGATTTTCTTCGCCCAAAGTTCCTGGCCGGCCGCTGTGCAAAATCTGATGACGCGCTGCAACACCAATCTGNGTCAGCGCGCCATAAAGCGGCCAGAGCGCGCAGGCCGACCCAACCCGTGGCGCTTGGAAATCATCGCAGGGCTGCTTGAACAACAAGCCGCCACTGCCATCGCAAATCATCAACCCAACAGGTGGGCGGTTGGGATCAGGAGGTAGGCTGGCCAAGCGCCGAAAGATAAGGGGCAATGACAGCTCTGTCTCTCTGGCGATTCGCACGGGATCCAGTCCAAACTCTGCCACCAGCTGTAGCAATTTCGGCAGGCGGAAGTTCTGCGCATCGCGCCAATACTGTCGAAAATACGCTAACCCCAAGGTTTTTGCCGCCGCCGAAGCCTCTGCCAACAGGCCCTCCGCAACGGGGGCGCTCCATTGGCGCATGTCTTCCAGCTCGGCAAAATGATAGCCATTTTTTGCCAATAGGCTATCGAGCTCATCCAGTGGCGACAGCGTATCAAGCACCCGATCCGAATCGCCATCCAGATAATCCGCAAGAGATTGGCTGGCGGTGGCCAGGCGAATACTGTCCTGAAACACGTTGGTTTGGAATCTGCGCTGCCAATTTTGATCCATCTCCCCCGGCTCCGCCAAAATACTCGCGGTAGATCGAATGGCAGANACCGTTGAGAGCACCTCATGCAACGCCTCAGACAGAAATGGGTCATGCGCNAGACGGTCCGATAGGCTACTGACNGTTTGTTGCAGCGCGGTAATTTGGCTCTGCTGGGCCGAAATTAGGCGCGCCCAATCGGTAAAGCGATCCGCAAAATCCTCTGTCTGGCTGAGGTCAACCTCCACATCTGGCCGCGCAATGGCCGCGTCGCGCAGGCTGGTCAGGAGGCTTTTTTCAGCCCCTTGTGCCAGCGCGCCGGGCTCTGTTTCCAAGGCCGCAGCGATATTCAAAAGAACTTTGCCGCCAATTCGGCGCCTATTGTGCTCAATGAGGTTGAGGTAGGATCCAGAAATTCCCGCGCGCAGGGCGACCTCGGCCTGACGGAGCCCAAGCGCTACACGTCTTTCGCGTATTCGACTGCCGGCAAAAGCGCTGCGCTCCATCTCGTGAGTCCTTGACGGTTTTTTTATGGGCCTTGAGGTTTTGTAAATTTATTTACATTTTTTATCAAGCATTCGTGCAATAATTTACAAAATATTTGAATCAAACAAGACCACCGTTGCACAACAATCCATCAAAGAGCGACACTAAGACAACACTGTGAAGTGTGTTTTCGGGGGAACCGCATAATAAAAGCGGGCCCCTTTATTCAATCGGGAGGACTTCAATGTCTAAATCAATTCTGACCCGTCGTAACGTGTTGCAAACCGGAGCCGCTGCTGGCGCTGGATTGGCACTGCCGACAATTTTGACCGCAGGAAGCCACAGCGGTTACACCAATGCGCCAACTGGCAGCACAGTCACCTTGGGCTTCAACGTTCCCCAGACCGGCGCCTATGCTGACGAAGGTGCCGACGAGCTGCGCGCTTACATGCTGGCTGTTGAGCACCTCAATGGTGAAGGCGACGGCGGCATGCTCAACACCTTCTCTTCCAAAACTCTGGAAGGTAACGGCATCCTGGGCAAGAAAGTTGAATATGTAACAGGTGACACGCAAACCAAATCCGACGCGGCGCGTGCCTCTGCCAAATCCATGATCGAAAAAGACGGCGCCGTGATGATCACAGGCGGTTCGTCTTCTGGTGTTGCGATTGCGGTACAGGGTCTGTGCCAAGAAGCTGGCGTGATCTTCATGGCGGGTCTCACCCACTCCAATGACACGACAGGTAAAGACAAAAAAGCAAATGGCTTCCGTCACTTCTTCAACGGTTACATGTCTGCGGCAGCTTTGGCACCTGTGCTTCAAGCGCGTTACGGCAGCGACCGGAACGCCTATCACCTGACCGCTGACTATACTTGGGGTTGGACACAAGAAGAATCCATCGCTGCAGCCACTGAGGCTATGGGCTGGAACACTGTCAACAAAGTGCGCACACCGCTCAAAGCGACAGACTTCTCCTCTTACATTGCCCCAGTGCTGAATTCTGGTGCGGATGTTTTGGTTCTGAACCACTACGGCGGGAACATGGTGAACTCTTTGACGAACGCTGTTCAGTTTGGCCTGCGTGACAAAGTTGTGAACAACAAGAACTTTGAAATCATCGTTCCGCTGTACTCTCGCTTGATGGCGAAGGGTGCGGGCGTCAACGTGAAGGGCATCTTTGGCTCGACAAACTGGCACTGGTCCTTGCAAGATGAAGGCTCCAAAGCCTTTGTTAAATCCTTCGGCACAAAATACGGCTTCCCTCCTTCACAGGCGGCACACACCGTTTATTGTCAAACTCTGCTCTATGCAGATGCGTGTAACCGCGCTGGCACATTCAATCCATGTGGTGTTGGCGAGGCCTTGGAAGGCTTTGAGTTCGACGGTCTGGGCAATGGGAAAACATTGTACCGCGCCGACGATCATCAGTGCTTCAAAGACGTGCTGGTTGTGAAGGGTAAAGAGAACCCAACATCNGAGTTNGACCTTCTGGAAATCGTTGAAGTGACACCAATGGAGCAAGTAAAATACGCTCCAGATCACCCAATGTTTGCCGGTGGNGACTTGGGCGCATGTAACCCAGGTGCTTAANTANAAGCGTGCAGAGGTGCCTGTCATCTCTGCACAACCACGCAATTAGGGTGCGCAAAAGCGTACCCTATTTTCCAATAAATAGATAACCCGCAGGTGGGGACCATGGACGCCATCATTCTTCAAATCCTGAACGGCTTAGATAAAGGTTCAGCCTATGCGCTTATCGCACTTGGCCTGACTTTGATCTTCGGCACGCTCGGTGTTGTGAACTTCGCGCACGGTGCGCTATTTGTAATCGGGGCGTTCTGCGCCGTTACATTGAACCGAATTTTTTCGATCAGCTTTGAGACCATCGATCCGACAAAAGTGGATTTTCTGGGCAATCCGGCCACGATCAAAACCACGTATTTGGAACATTGGTTCGGCGCAGGTCCGGCCGCTTGGATGACCGATTGGTCAGTGCCTTTGGCAATCTTACTGGCCATTCCCGTCATGCTGTTGGTCGGCGTGATTATGGAACGTGGCTTGATTAAGCATTTCTACAAACGGCCTCATGCGGATCAAATCCTGGTGACATTCGGCTTGGCCATTGTGTTGCAGGAAATTATCAAGTTTTTCTACGGCGCAAACCCCATCCAAACCGCCCCGCCTGATGTTTTTATCGGGACAATGGATCTCGGAGTCTGGCTGGGATTTGAGGCCAATGCGATTGCCTATCCCTACTGGCGAATGGTTTATTTCCTCTTCTCGACTGTGATCATCGGCGGCGTATTTGCCTTCTTGCAATTCACCACCTTTGGGATGGTTGTGCGCGCTGGTATGGCCGATCGCGAAACCGTCGGCCTGCTGGGCATTGATATCGACAAACGTTTTACCATCACCTTCGCCATAGCCGCCACGGTGGCTGGACTTGCGGGCGTGATGTACACGCCGATCACCCCTCCGACCTATGATATCGGTGTGGAACTGTTGGTCCTGTCCTTTGTGGTTGTGGTTGTGGGCGGCATGGGTTCGCTGCCAGGCGCGGTTCTGGCCGGCTTCTTGCTGGGAATTGTAGAGAGCTTTGCCTCGATGAACGAAGTGAAAAACATCCTTCCGGGCATCGACCAAATCATTGTCTACTTAATGGCGATCATTGTTATCCTAGTACGTCCGCGCGGCCTTATGGGGCGCAAAGGCGTGATGGAGGATTGAGAATATGCTTGGTTTAGAAAAAAAAGACTTCACCCTATTGCTGATCGTAACAGTGATGGTGATTTTCGCGCCCTTCGTGCTCAATCCCTTCCCCGAGGGCACAGCCATGGCGCAAATGTTCAACGCAGGATATCCCGACCTGATGCAGCGCTTCGCTATTTTTGGCATCTTGGTCATTGGGTTTAACATCCTTTTTGGCCTGACGGGCTACCTCTCTTTCGGTCATGCAGCCTTTCTGGGCGCAGGATCCTATGCCGCGGTCTGGATGTTTAAATTGCTCGGCTATGACATCATCCCGGCCATTTTGTTGTCCATCGCAGTCAGCGGGCTTTTCTCACTGGCCGTGGGATACGTCAGCCTGCGGCGCTCTGGGATCTATTTTTCGATCCTCACGCTCGCGCTGGCGCAGATGATGTTCAATATGGCCTATTCGGTCTTGGGCAACCCATCTTCGAGCTACAACCTCACCAATGGGGAAACAGGTTTGCAGGTTTATAACTCTGACCCGCAGGTTCTCTTGAGCGCCACGGATCCGAATTTCCCACATCTGTTCGGCCTGTCCATGCGGTCAGAAACCCACCTGTTGATCNGGAATTGGGATTTCACGCTGAATGCTGGCTATTACCTGTCTGGATTGTTCTTACTGCTGGCCTTTTATATTTCCATTCGCATCTTTCGCTCGCCTTTCGGGCTGATGCTGCGGGCCGTCAAATCGAACCAACAGCGGCTCAACTACACAGGTCTGAACACACGGCCCTATACATTGATGGCCTTTGTCATCTCCGGCATGTACGCCGGGCTTGCTGGCGGATTGCTGGCATGTATGGACCCATTGGCTGGCGCGGAGCGTATGCACTGGACCGCCTCGGGAGAGATCGTCATCATGTCAATCCTGGGTGGCATCGGCACCTTGATCGGTCCCATCTTGGGCGCCGGGTTCAACGAATATTTCAAAAATATCCTGTCCAAAATCAACGACAGCGTTCTGCATGAGTGGCTGTCCTTCCTGCCTGATGGCTTTGAAGACATTATGGTTACGCTGATCCACCCTTTCGTAGGCAAGGGCTGGCATCTGACTTTGGGCTTGTTGTTCATGATGGTGATCATCTTCCTTCCAGGCGGATTGGTCGAAGGTGGGCAGCGCATTGGCAAGCTGTTTCGTCGCAAGAAGGCCGATACGCCTTCCGATGAAACGCCGGCAGAATAGGAGACAGACGAATGGGTATCCTTGAAGTCAAAGGCGTCAACAAACGCTTCGGAGGCCTTCAGGCCTTGGGGGATGTAAACCTCAGCGTGCAGGAACAAACAGTTCATGCCATTATCGGTCCAAATGGCGCCGGCAAATCCACCTTGCTCAATTGTCTGGTAGGCAAGCTGATCCCAGATACGGGATCAGTGATGTTTGATGGGCAATCCGTGCTCGGCCGCACGCCCTATGAAATTAACCAAATGGGCATTTCACGGGTGTTTCAAACCCCTGAAATCTTCGGCGATCTGACCGTTATGGAAAATATGATGATCCCCTGCTTTGCCAAACGCGATGGGTCATTCTCCATGACGGCCTTCGCCGCGGTGCGCAACCAAAAGGACATTATTGAGCACGCGATGCATGCGCTGGAAGACATGAATATGGCCGACAAACGCCATATGCATTCAGCCAGCCTGTCGCGCGGCGACAAGCGTCGGCTTGAGATCGGAATGTGTCTTGCGCAAGAACCACGACTGTTGTTGCTAGATGAGCCAACCGCAGGCATGGCCCGCGCCGATACAAACAACACCATCGATCTTCTCAAGCAGATCCGCGACACGCGCGACATCACCATTGCCATCATCGAGCATGATATGCATGTGGTCTTCTCGCTGGCGGAACGCATCACCGTTTTGGCGCAGGGCACACCTTTGGTTGAAGAAACGCCAGAAAATATCAAAGGCCACCCGAAAGTGCGCGAAGCGTACCTCGGCGAAGCCCAAGTATAGGAGTGGCCGCGATGACACTTTCA
>JGI20151J14362_10003543_pt1 | contig 10640 bp, 6 predicted proteins | sample COG_01_FD_14362 | JGI IMG/M metagenome (IMG submission 14362) | reverse complement strand
GAGAGAACAAAAAGAGAGAGAGAGAGGACGGCGATGCGAGGAGAGACAAAAAGGCGACGAGGTACGCCCCGCGCGCGCGCGTTTAAGTGTGGATGTGATTTTTCTAAAGGCGCGGTCGAAGGAAGAACATTTGCTTTTTTTAGGGTTTCTTGTATTTAGGGTTCTAAACCCTAATTGGCTTAGTGCAAGCTCTTTCTCTCTTCTCTAGAACAGTTCTTTGGCAAACTGGGTGTCTTTTTTTCGCCTAAAATGCCGAGTCGTCGTTTCCTTCTCGTCGTCGCGATCAAAGTTCGAAAGGCTGGTCACGATGCCGAGCTCTTTGGCGAACGCGGACGGTTTGAACGAAGACGATGGTTTCGAATTTTCGTCTTCTTTTTCTTCTAAAATCGACGACGACGGTTCGCCGCCGCCGCGGTGTGATAGTTGTTTCGAAGTCGATGGTTTCGGCGCGAACCCGGCGAAGCCGCTGAAGACGCCCGCGCCGCCTTTCGGGGGCGGTTTTTTGTTCTCGTCGTCTTTGAAGTTGGCGAGGCCTGGGAAAAGCGCCAGGCCTGGTCGGTCTTTGTTTTCGCTCTTTTGTCGTTGTTGTTGTTGTTGTTCTCGCGCGAGTTTGGCGGCTTCGGGCGAAGGAGAACCTTTCTTTGTCTTGTCCTCCTCTCCTCCTCCTTTCTTACTCAAACGGCTAAAAACGCTCCCTTTTTGCGGACTCTCTTCTTTCTTACTCTCGTCAACCGCTTTCTTCACGCCTCCGGAGACTAAGCTCGCGAACGCGTTCGGCGTCTTCGCTTCGTTTCCGTCCTCCTTGCCATCATTCTTAGACATCCCCCCCGGCCGTTTCGCTCGAACGACTTTCCTTCTCACCACGTCCCCTCCTTTTCCTCCTTCCTCTCCTTCCCCTGCTTTCGCTCTCGGCACGTATTTCAACCCTCGATTCTCCGCCGCTAAACGTTCCTTCTCTCGTTCCTCAAATTCGATCTTCTCTCGTTCTTTCCGTTGCATTTCCGTTTGCCTTTTCGCGTCTTCGATCATTTTTTTGATATCCTCTTTGGTATCACTCGCAAACGTTTTGGTCGCGAACGGGTTCGTCCCCGGTGGTGCTTTCCCTTCCTTCGCGAGCGAGCCGAAATACCTTTCGCCGTGTTCCTTCTCGTCTTTGTCTCCGTTGGACACTTTGACGACATCATTTTCGTCGTCATCTTCGCCGTCGTTAATGGTGTTTCTGTTGTTGTTTTCGTCGTGCGCTCCGTTTGCGAGGTGAACGACTTCGCCTTCTTCTTCCTCGTCGTCTTCTGCGGCTCCTGCTTCGACCATTGCGTGTGTATATCGTTGTTATTAATAAGATTAAAGTGCGGACATTTCCTTCACTTTTAAAAGGAACCAATTGGAAAGAAGAGAGAGAGAGAGAGAGAGAAGAGTTTACGCTCGAGCGCCTGTTACGGTAAAAAGCGTTTGATACGCGCGGTAGCGTCGAGGGGAAAGCGTATTCTCGTTTCACGTCTGTAAAACCCGTTCCGACTGTCTTCAGAGAGAGAGAGAGAGAGAAAGAGCGAGAGAGAATTCAAAATCCTTCCCCGTGGGGAAATCTCTTCGTCGTAAGTTATGGCGGGAATACCACCGCCTCAAGTCTCTCGCCTGGACTTTCTGAAACAAAAACCACCCGCAAACTACGTCGCCGGCATCGGCCGAGGCGCGACTGGGTTTACCACTCGGTCTGACATAGGTGGCGCGGTGAAACAAACCGCCGCTGGGAAAGTGACTTTGGTGAGTGGTGGAGGAGCAGGTGGAGGAGGAGGAGGAGAGGAAGAAGACGAAGGCGATGATACCGACCAAAAGAATAGAAGGAGAGGTACGAACGACGACGCGGGTTTGTTCGCCAAGGATAAAAACGATGGCTCGTACGACGAGGACGACGAGGAAGCGGATCGGATATGGGCCGCCGTCGACGCGTTTTGCGAGCCGGACGAGAGGACGCGAGCGAAGAAGGAAAAGATGCGACGCGAACGGCGAGAGGAGAAGAACGATAGGGTGAAAGATAAGACGATTAAAGATCAGTTCGCGGATTTGAAGAGGAAACTGAGCGAAGTGAGCGAGGAAGAGTGGGATCAGATTCCAGAGATTGGAGATTATAGCGTTAAGAAGTCAAAGGCGTACGAACGTTTCACGCCGGCGCCNGATACGTTGTTATCGGCGGCGTTGAAAGAACGAGAGACGGTAAATACGGACGAAGATCACGAGCGAGGAGGTGATGGAACGAGCACGGATTTAACCGCGGTCGGGGAGGCGAGAGGTTTAGGATTGGGATTGAAATTAGACGGTTTGCAACAACAATCGCAAGATAGTCAAAACGGGTCATCTACGGTCGATCCGAGAGGGTATTTAACCTCTCTGTCGTCGTTGAAAATTAACTCGGCGGCGGAAATTTCGGATATTAAGAAAGCGCGCTTGCTTTTAAAGTCGGTGATAAACACGAACCCAAAGCACGCGCCCGGGTGGATCGCAGCAGCTCGGTTGGAAGAGATTGCCGGGAAATTGAAAGCGGCGAAAGATCTCGCGAGGAAAGCGTGCGAGGCGTGCCCGAAAAGCGAAGACGCGTGGATCGAAGCCGCTCGTTTACACGGCACGGAATCTGATCAAGGGAAAGCGATATTAGCATCGGCGGTTGAATCGTTGCCAAACTCTGTCGCGATTTGGATGCGAGCGGCGCAAGCGGAAAAAGACGAGGATCGCAAGAGAAGAGTTTTAAGGAAAGCGTTAGAAAACGTTCCGAATTCTGTCCGATTGTGGAAAGCGTTGGTAGATTTATCCGAAGAGAACGACGCGAGAGCGTTATTGCAAAGAGCCACGGAGTGCTGTCCACAACACATCGAGTTATGGCTCGCGCTAGCTCGATTAGAGTCTTACGACAACGCGAGGAAAGTTTTGAACAAAGCGAGAGAAACGTTACCGACGGAACGCGCGATTTGGGTCACCGCGTCGCGGTTAGAAGAAGCCAACGGGAACGGCAAAATGTGTCAAAAAATTATCGACCGGGCCATCAANTCTTTGCGAGGTAANAACGTGAAAATTGACNGAGAGTTATGGATGAAAGAAGCCGAGACGTGCGAGAAGAGCGAGCCGCAATCGCTGGAAACGTGTCGCGCGATTGTCCACGCGGTCATTGGCGAAAACGTGGACGAATTAGATCAAAAGCTCACGTACGCGGCAGATGCGTCCGAGTTTGAAAAGAATGGCTCGTTTGAAGTCGCGCGAACGATTCGTAAGAAACTCATCGAGGTTTTTCCGGAAGACGTGGAAATCTGGATCGACGCCGCGACGCTGGAGAAGAATTGCAAAAATTTCAAAGGCATGGACCAAGTCTTACGAGAGGCGACGACGAAACTTCCGAACGAGGAAATTTTGTGGCTCATGGCGGCAAAAGAGCGATGGTTACAAGGCGACGTGACGGGCGCGCGAACGGTATTAGAGGAGGCGTTTTCTGCAAACCCAGAAAACGAGGACATTTGGTTGGCGGCGTTCAAGTTAGAATTTGAAAACGAAGAGTTGGAACGCGCGAGTTTACTCTTAAAAAACGCGCGCAATCGAGAAGGCGGTGACAAGACGAATTCCGCTCGCGTGTGGATGAAATCTGCGGTGTGCGCTCGACAAATGAACGACGCCGAGGAAGAACGCGAGGTGTTGAAGAAAGGCCGGGCGTTGCACCCGAAGTTTTGGAAACTCTGGATCATGTCCGGTCAACTCGAAGAGAGAGAAAAGAAGTACGCCGAGGCGAGAAAAATATACGATTTAGGATTAAAGAAATGTCCAGACTCTTCGCCGATGTGGATCGCTAAAGCGCGATTGGACGTGTTGGAAAAGAAGTTTGGTTTAGCGCGAGCGACGTTGGAGCAGGCGCGATTGAAGAACCCGAAAATTCCAGAGGTTTGGCTCGAAGCCGTCGCGGTGGAGAAACAGCTCGGCGAACACACCGCCGCGTCCGCGTTATTAGCGAGAGCCCTTCGCGAGTGTCCGAAGTCCGGTATTCTCCACGCCGAAGCCATCAAATCTGCGCCTCGCCCGCAGCGCAAAGCTCGTTCTGTGGATGCACTCAAAGCGTGCGACGACGACCCAGACGTCGTCTGCGCCGTCGCGCGCCTCTTCTGGAACGACCGCAAATTAGACAAAGCCCGCGCCTGGTTCAACAGAGCCGCCACGTTACGCCCAGAAGACGGCGACGTGTGGGTCCGCTACTACGCCTTTGAAAAGTCTTTAGAAGACGACGCTGCTGAGGGTAATCTCAACGCCGTCGCCAAAAAAGTCTCCTCGAAGAAAGCATCATTCGCCGACGCGAAAAGCTCGCCCAAAGAAGACGTCCTCGCTCGCGCCGCCAAAGCGAATCCGAACCGAGGTCGATACTGGGCGCCCGCGCGTAAAGATTTCCAAAATTGGCGCGACTCTGTCGAAGAAACCACACTCAAAGTGTTGGCGAAGATGGAAAGCGAGGGTGAGTTTTCGAGTTAGAGATTTGTTGTAAAAAGAACAACCCGAAAACATCTCTCGATATCTCTCGTCGATACGACGATACCAGTCAACACCACTCTCAACGAGTCACTCGTCCCCTTGAATTCGTCATTTTTTTACGCACAAAACTCCTTTTCCTACGCTACAATAACACATGCCGGTCAAACCGGGCCCACCGCCTCCGATCCCACCTCTCCGTCCTCCCGAAACCATTTGCATCCCGTCTCGTTCAAAGACATCAGAAGGAGTATCGAAAATAACCTTCACGCAATACACGGACGAGGACAAACAACTTCCCGAAATTTCCCTTCTGATTAAACAGCAACTCAGCGAACCGTATTCGATATTCACGTACCGATACTTCTTAAACCAGTGGCCACAGCTGACGTTTCTCGCGTACGATTCTGAAGAGAATAAGTGCATCGGGACGGTGGTGTGTAAGTTGGACGACCACCGAGGGTCGTTTCGAGGGTACGTGGCGATGTTGGTGGTTGCACCAGAGATGAGAAAAGTTGGACTCGGGTCTATGCTCGTGGAGAGAGCGCTGGAAGTGATGCACGAGATGGGCGCGGACGAGTGCGTGTTAGAGGCGGAGAGCACGAACGCAGGGGCGCTGAGGTTGTACGAGAACTTGGGGTTTATTCGGGATAAACGGTTGCGACGGTATTATTTGAGCGGAACGGATGCGTTTCGGTTAAAGTTGTGCTTCCCGATGCCGCCGGAGGGAGAAGAGGAGGAGTTTATATGAGAGACCGGACGCGTTCGGTCACAGTATAATAGTATACGAGTAGAGAATAGAGCTTTCGCGCGAAGCAGATAGAATAATAGAAAAACATCAGATTGTTGTTGTAAATTGTGTAATAATGCTAAATAGTTGTGTAGGAATCTACTACAAATAAGTCTAAGTCGAGAAGCGCGCTTCTCTCGCTCGCATCTTCTCTCTGTATTTCTCTCTCTAAGTCTTGACTACGAAAAAAAGTTCACCTTTTACTTGCCCAACTTCCCTCTTCTCCCGGTCGTCTTCGTGTGTTGGCCTCTCACCTTGATCCCCCAGTAGTGTCTCAAACCTCTGTGGTTTCTCATCTTCTTCAACCTCTCGATGTCGTCTCTCAACTTGGTATCCAACTGGTTCGACGTCAATTGCGAATATTTACCGTCCTTCACGTCCTTCTTTCTGTTCAAAAACCAATCCGGCACGCGAAACTGTCTCGGGTTGGAGACGATAACCATCAACGATTCGAGTTCAGCCGCGGAGAGTTCCCCGGCTCTTTTCCCCATGTCGATTTCCGCCTTCTTGCAGATGATGTTGGCAAATCGACGCCCGATGCCTTTGATTTTCGTGAGAGAGTACATGACCTGTTTTATGTGTGAGAAAGGCAAGCGTGTGAGTAACAATAGTAAACGGCATAAACACCAGGGAGAGCGCAAAAGAGAGAGAAAAAGAGAACTCGGTGATCGAAAACCACGCGAGGAACGGAGAGGAAAATTGGTCTCTCTGGACCCTTTTTCGCTCTTCGTGTTTGGTGGTGCTCGAAATGTCGAGGAAATTTCGTTGCCATCTCGGCGCCGCAACACACCACGCGAACGCGCCACTCGCTCCAAAAGCACGCATTCGCGCGCGGAAATACTTTCTGAACGCGACGCGAACGATTTTACTCGCGAGTTTGTTTCTCCAAACAGCGTCGTCCATTCAAACACAAATGCGCAGGTTTTGGATCTCTCTCAAAAAGGGAGGAAACGAGGGCTAAAAAATGTGAAAGCGGGGCTTGAATTTCAATCTCGCGCGCGCGCAAACGCGCACGACGCGAACGAGAAAAACAAATTCTCTTTCACGTACCTTCTCGCGTCCATCGACGTTCGTGTTTAAAACGCGCAAAATGTGCTGGAAATCGTCGCCGACAATCAAAGCCATGATGATGCGATAGATGTTTTGCTCTTCTTTTGACGCTTCTTTTCCTTCCTCTCTTTGTCTCCTTTCTTGCAAAAAAAAGGGAGGACTTGCTCGAATTAGGGTTTAAAGCCCTAAATTTAGTGCAACACAAAAAAAGAGTTCGAAAAGTGTTGCGTTTTATCCACAAAATCATCCAACCATGACTGCCGGTGTTTCCTTCTGTTCGTCGTCGTCGGTCCTCCAGACCGCGTCCTCCTCGCAATGCACGAGCAGCAGCAGCAACAGTAGGAGCAGTCGAGGATGTCTTTTTTTTCGCAGCTCTTCTTCTTTATCTTCTTCTCAAAGCGTTGTTGAGCGTGATGGCAGCAGAAGGATTGGAAGAGGAAAAAAGTTCGTCGCGTTTGCGTCGTCGTCGTCGAACGACGACAACAAAACCTCGGAGTCGCTCCAGTCTTCCTCGGTGTTCCTCCTCGGTCTCATGGGGACCGGGAAAACCACGGTGGGTAAAAAACTCGCCGACGCTTTAGGGTACGGCTACTTCGATACCGATCAGTTGATTGAACAAATATGCAAGCAAAAAGTGCACGAGATATTCGAGGAAGACGGCGAGGAGGGGTTTCGAGAGACAGAGAGCGCGATATTAGCGGAAGTGGCGTCGTATAAAAGAGTGGTGGTATCCACTGGCGGGGGCATCGTGACGGTGAGGAATAACTGGATGCACTTGCACAACGGCGTGACGGTGTGTTTACAAGGCGACCACAGGACGTTGGCGAGGCGGGTGCATAAAGACGGCGTCGGCGCGAGGCCTTTGTTGAAGGAGTGTCTTTCCGAGGAGGACGAAGAGGCGCAGATTACGAAAATTGAAGAGAAGATACAGTCATTGTGGCGAGATAGGGGAAAGATGTACGCGGAGTGCGACATTGCGGTTTCGGTGAATGGGGAAGAGGACGAGGCGTACGGCGCGAGCGTGGAGACGATCGTGGAGAGGATTTGTAAATCTATAGACAAGCGTTTGCGCGAGGACGGCAAACAGGAAAAGTTGAGAAAGGGACCAGAAGTCGGCGACATAGAGGTGAAAGATTTGAAAACAGGAGAGAGAATAGATAAGATTGATTGAGCTTATTTTTGGCATCGATTGATTGATTATTTGTGTGAGTTGTTTTATTAGTATTCTTTAAATCACTCGTTCGAGCCTAACTGCGTTCATACACATCGTCATCGTAAAAAATCTATATATACCAACAACTCTCGCGCGCGCTTGCGTATTATACGTGCGTATTACTGCGCATATTATATTATCTTAATTATTTCGTTTTTTCCTATTCTCTCGTTCTCTCGTGTTAAACCATTTCTTTGTCGAGAACACCTTCCGAGTCGCGAACGGCGTCTTCGGTCAACTCCGGAGGGCCAATGAAAGATAATATCGCCGGGAGCGTCACGAGAGCGTTGAACAAGCCAACAAATAAAATCATCGCGTACATAGAAAAGAAATATTTCTGGAAGTACTCGTAATCTGCGCCGACGAGCGGGAGTACCGCCAAGAACGTCGTGAACGCAGACGCGAAAATAGCCGGTCCCATTTCCGAGAGCGCCTGAGCGGCGCGCTCGGGTCTCGTGCCTTTCGCTTCCGCGAAAGCGCGAGCTTCGTGAATGACAAACTCGATCGAAATACCAACCGTCATGATCAAATTCACCATAGTCACCGCGTTTAATTTTAAGTCAATCCAATGAATTAAACCATACAGCTCGATTTGAATCACCGCGATCACAAAGGTCAAAATAACATCCAGCCATAGGGAGGTCACAAACGGATACATGACGACAAAGGCAATCGCCACGGAAATGCCTAAACCGCGCAGAGTGTTTCTTTCTATGTTCAGATACTGTTCGTTCAAAGCGTACAAAGCGTAGTCGAATGGAAATACCGTCGCACCATCTTCAGTGGCGAGCGTAGAATTTTCGGCAATCTTTCGCGCCTTGCGCATGTGATTTAACTTGTCTTCCAACGAGAACACATCCTCCACGTAAAAGAGGGCGCGCACGTCGCTAATGGTCGTGTGCCCAACACTCGTTGGCGTAGAGTTGGTGATCATCAGCGATTGCGAAATTTGACCTCTCTCGCCTCCGTCGAGAAAAGTTTGCAAGTTTGTATTGTACAACGTTGGGTTATACACTTGACGCCACGGGCACACGCAGTGATTGTTCGTCGCGTTGTACGAACACCTGTACGTCTGCGAAGCACTCGTAACGGTTGGATTGTGGGTCGTCGGTGCGTACGCCATTTGCGGCTCTGCGTTCATGCACGTTCGAATGCACTTCTTCTTTTTATCGGAATCACTTAAAATCGCGTCTGCGTTGATAGACGCGCACCTCTCCAACGATTTATGGGTTTTAGGGTCGCTGAGGTTGATGTAATCGTACAGCCAAACTGTATTCTCGCTGCAGACTTCCCCTGCGTTAACTCTCCCCGTCGTTTCGTCCGCAAGATATCGCAGGTAGTTTACCGAGCCGTAGTCGGCGTTTACGTTCGGCGCCGTGACAAAATCGTGCTCGAGCAACGCTTGATTTTCTGTCGTGGTCGCAAAGTCAATACCCGACGAGACGAGCGACACTTGGTAGGTCGCGAAATAGTTTCTCGTATTCAAAGCGTAATCGTAAATGTACGACGAGGAAGGCACGACATCTTCGAGATCTAAGCCTAAATTGACTTTGTCGATTCCAGAGGCACAAAATGCGAAAAATCCAGCCGAGAGTAAAACGCACGTCATCCGAAAGACGATGCTCGCTAGCGCGCCCATACATCTGATGCACGAAAACCCGTCTTTACCGCTCGATTCTTCACTCTTCGCTGTTAAACGTGCACGCTGACCGACGGCGTCGGGATTCGCGTTCACGTGCCTTTCAAGATCGAAGAGCAAAAGGCACGGAAAAATGACCACGGCGGCGATGTAGTTACACACGACAGTCATGGCGACTTGAATGGAAAACGCGCGAACGGCTGGAATCGGCGTGATCGCGCCGAGACAAAACGCTGCAAAATTTGTCACTGAACTCGCCGTGATGCTCGCACCCGCCTTTCTGTACGCCTTCCTGATTATGTATCGCGCGGACGACCCTTTTGGGCTTTCACCGTGGCATATCCCAACGTATTTCGCAAACACGAAATAATCATTCATGCCGAGACCGAGCGCGAGGAACGGCACGACTTGCAACGTGATGGCGTTGAACTTCAACCCAGCTTCGACGTAAAACGCGGCAAATCCAAGAGAAGCTGCCGTGCTCAGAATGCACACGATGGTGGCTAAAATCGCCGGCACAGGTCCCGGGGGTTTCCCGCTTTGCGCAGAGAGACCTCTGATGAAGAAGAAGAAGCAAAACACAACCACCAAAGCGTAGCCGATGGCGACGAATCCGTACGCCGACTTCGAGGCGTCGCTAATGACATCTTCGAGAGAACGAGAGGCGTACCACGACACCTCGATGTGTTCAAAATCTTTCGTCGCATCTTCGATGCCATCCAGCCACGTTTTTTCCCATCCTTCTAAGATGGATTCCGCTTCGGATTCGTCCACCGCGTGTCTCGTCGAGCTCGGTAGCGTATACTTCGGGTCGCCCGGTGGCGGCGACGGCGGCGGCGACGGCGGCGAGTTGCAGGTGTACGTATTCGCAGTAAAATCAGCGAGTGCGGCCACGCAACCGCTTACTGGTGTGTTAAGAATAAAGTCAAGTCGGATGTCATTCGTCGAAGCGATGGACCTGTCGACGCCGTATCCGTCCTCCACATTGACGCACGGACATGCATTAAACGCCATGACGTTCGCGGCGGTGCAGCAAGCAAAGACTTCCTCCGCTGTCGGATTAATGGGCGGATTAGCGCCCATTTTTCCAATCACAACGTAGCACTTGCCTTGGTAATCGTCGTAATTACTCGCGCACGTCTCGTGTTTCGTTTTTTGATCGGGGGTATGCGCTCGAACGGCGATACCTCCCGTAGCACAATTAGCGGATACTCCAGCGTTAATGGCACTACTAGTAGCAGCTCCATAAAGTGTTAGGTTTGTAGCAACGGTTGCTATAACAGTAGGGTCATCCATGCAATAATTCCCGTAATACCCTTGCGCTAAACCACACATCGCGATAGCATTTTCCACATTCGTTTCATCCATCTGCGCCAATGCCAAAGCATTTAAAAACGGTTCCATGTTGGCAATACAAGTGTACCCCACGCCCGGTGGCGGTGGCGACGGCGGTG
>JGI20151J14362_10003539_pt1 | contig 10653 bp, 8 predicted proteins | sample COG_01_FD_14362 | JGI IMG/M metagenome (IMG submission 14362) | reverse complement strand
ATACGCGCGATTTGCGCGGCGGCGTGACTCATCAGCCGCTCATCAGCCGCTCATCAGCCGATGTGTGAGGGCTGGATTGCGCGTACCAAAAGGCCCATGTACTTGTAATCTCAAGTTTGTATTTATTTTATGCGCCGAAGCCTGTTTTGAACCTAATAATGCCCATACGAAAGTTGGTAATTCAGGGTTACGAACCGCCGAACAGCTTCGCCCGAACCCTCTGATCGATATTTGTTTATTATCGGTTGGAGCTTATCGTCAGGATTAGGACTCGACGTCGCAGACGGTGATATCAGCGGACAAAAAGATATGCAAAAAGATACGACTGGCAAGTCGAGTGAACTTTCGTATGGGCCGGACGCTTTGCGCCCCCGGACGCCCACATACTCTTGCGTTGCGCCCATGGTTCATCAGCACGGCCTCGGCCTCGGGTACGTTCCGGTGCCCGACGATGCCGTTAAGCCTCCCAAAGCACCCGCGATGAGATTCCGCGACTGGCTCATCACGCACAACTGGTCACTCCATCGCGCGGGGCTCTTCCTGCTCGCGCTGTCGTGCCTCGTGCGCTCCTTCACGCGAGGCGACGCTGCCGTCGACGGCCTCGACGTCGTCTTCGTCGCGTCCTACACCCTCCTCGGCGCGTTCCTCGCCAGGACCTACCTGGACCCGAAGGGATACCGCGCGGCGTACGAGACGCACGTCCTCGTCGCCGAGTTAGTCTCCACGCTGGCGCTGCACCTCGACGATCCCGCCCGGCGAACCGGGGGCGGCGCGCTCACCTGGGCGCTCATTCCCATGAGCGCGGTCCTCGCGAGCATCTCGCTGAGGTTCGAGTTCAGAAAGCAGGCGGGTTGGCACCTCGTCATCAACGTCGCCGCGCACGTCGCGCGCGAGCTCGTCGCCGCCAAGGCGCGCGGGCGAACCCCGGGCCAGGGATCCAGCATGTCAGAGGAGTTGCTCTCGGTCATGCACAGGTACAACAGCGCGCTCGCCACCGCGATCGCCATGTTCGGGCACTACTACATCGAACAGAATGAGATCGCGCTCTACGCCGCGCACGCGCCGAGCCACGGGCCCGCCGCGGTTCCCGACGGCGCCGGGAAGAAGGCCCCGCATCGACAACGGAGCAGCCATGTCGTGAGGGCGGCGAGGCGATTCGTCCCCGCGTCGGTGCGGGCGATGAACCGCGATCAGTGGTCCAACCTGACGTCTTCCGCGGTGCTCGTCATCGGGATCCTCGGGCTCTCTCGTCAGATGTTGCAGGGCGCGTCGGTGTTGACCTCGGCGATTAAGGCGGGGACGCTGATGGGTACCCTTCGAGGAATGACCGGGTGCGAGGCGGCGCAGGCGGTGCAGCCGCTGGGTCTGTTGATGGTGCTCCGGGAGATCGTCGTGGCGTGGGGCAGGCCCAAGGGGCGCGCCGCGTACGTCTTGCACGCCAGGCGCGCGCGGTCGAGGCAGATGGTTGGACTGTTAGTGGCGTGCGCGCCGTACACCCTGGCGCACCTCGCGGGATGCGGCAAACATCTATCAATCACCCGCGGGTCCAACCCGGCGGCTGAACTCGCCAAGCGATGCGTGGTGTGGGTGTTCTTCGGCGTCATCTACAGCCACGCGATCGTGTACGCGTCCGCGTTGCCTTTCGCGATCATCGCGCTGAACAAGGCTGGCGGGCACGTCGCGACGATGGGTTCGCTGAGAGCCGTCGCGGATGACTTTCCGAGTTTGGTCGTCGAGATCGTGCCGCCCGCGACGGTGGCTGCGGTGGTGGCGCGGCTCGTGAACTGGCGGGCGTCCAGGCTGTACATGTCGCGTTGAAACGGACGGACCCGTCGTGTGACGGACGATGTATGTGTACGTGTAGCCTACCACTGTATGTTAGCCTGTATTAAACGTTATTTCGAAGGTAGTCGCTCGGCTGGTGAAGGGAGGATGCCGCCAAGAAACCCCGTCTGATGGCACGCTCGGCCACGCTCCGTATGCGACGACGTGGACGACACGGGCGCGATACGCGCGACTTGCGCGGCTGCGTGACTAATCAGCCGCGTCCCGATGTGTGAGGGCCGGGTTATCCGGATGATTTGTGAACCGAGCGAGAAAAAGTGCAATCGAAGGTTTTCGGTGATGAGCACTGCGAGCTGCACCGCACGCGTGTACTCGACCGACATCGACCTGGTCGCACGCGTTGCATGCCAATCGTGGCACTCTCTGGACCCGCCGCCTACCCCGCCACCGCCTGCCGTTCCCGCGTCCGCACGATGGCGCGAGGCAAGAACTTCAACCAAGCCCGCGATGGAGGAACCGCCGCCGCCCCGGCTTCGCCCTCGTCCGCGAAGCTGGGCAAGGCGATGGTCGCCGCGGCCGCCGCGAACGGCGCCGACGCCGCCTTCGATACCAAGCCTCGCAACACCACCGGCGAGGCCATCGTGGACACGTACGGTCCCTCCATCCCGGGCGAGCACAAGTGGCTGGGCGCGGCGGTGGCGGACGACGGCAACATCTACGGCGTGCCCTCACACAACCGAAGGGTGGTGCGCGTCGTGCCGGGGACCGGGGAGGTGACGGAGCTGGGCGACGACGACACGCTCGGCGACCGCAAGTACAAGTTCCTCCGCGGTATCCGCACCAAGGCGGGCACCATCCTCGGCATTCCCGCGTGGGCCACCTCCGTGCTCGAGATCACCCCCGCCACCGGCGAGGTGACAACCATCGGCGACCTCCGTCCGCCCGACGGCAACATGAAGAAATGGAAGTGGATGTGGCACGGCGCCGCGGCAGGGCTCGACGGGAACATCTACGGTATCCCGTCCAACGCCGACGAGGTCCTCAAGATTGACCCGGTGACGAGGGAGGTGACCCGGTTCGGAGCCGGGTCCGTGCCGCCCGGCCAGAACAAGTGGTACGGGGGCATCAGGGGACCGGACGGCGCCATCTACGGGATACCCTACACGGCGAACCACGTGCTTAAGATCGTACCGGAGACGAAGGAAGTGGTCATGCTCGGGGACCTGTCGGACGTGGAGGGCGGGTGGAAGTGGCACGGCGGCGTGCTCGCGCCGGACGGGTGCATATACGGGTTCCCGTCGCACGCGGATCGCGTTCTCAAGATCAACTGCATGACCGGGGAGGTGAAACAGATCGGTCCGAGGTTCAAGGGGAGGTACAAGTGGGGCGGCGGCGCCGTGGGTCTGGACGGGAACGTGTACGGGATGCCCTCCGACACCGATTCGGTGCTTCGCATCAGGTGCGCGACCGAGGAGGTGGACACCATCGGCGACGGGCTGTTGCCGGATATAAAAAACAAGTGGCAGGGAGGCGTGTTAGCCCCGGACGGCGCCATCTACGCCATACCCTCGGACGCGGACAGCGTGCTGAAGGTCGTGCCGGAGACGGCGACGGTCTCCCTCGTGGGCCAGCTCAGCGACGACCCGGACAAGTGGCAAGGGGGTTTCTTGGGCGCCGACGGGATCATCTACGGCATCCCCGAAAACGCCGACAAGATTTTGCGAATCATACCGCCAGAGAACGATGAGGGGATGGCGAGGGTGGTTGCCGCCGCGGCGGCGTCCGGGGCCGCGTCGGTCGGTAAGATGGACGGTTACGGCAAAGGGAAGGGTGATGAGAAGGAAGAGAAGGTGGCCGCCACGGCGGGGACCATAGCGGCGTCTGTAGTCCCCCCCGCGAACGCCTACATCCAGGCGCCAGAGAACGCCTGGATGTTGCCTGAGTTGCCGCCGCTGCACACGGGGGTGAGCTCGTCGACGCTGCTCGCCGTCGCGGGCGTGGGTTTCATCGCTGGGATTCTATACGGACTTCGACGTAGGTGATCGTTTTGTTCGTAACGTTGTATGAGACTACAATAGCCTCCGGTTCTGTCGTCTTCTTCTCGTTCTCGTTCTCGTTCTCGTTCTCGTTCTCGTGTAGTGCAATTCGGTGGTGGAGAGATCAGTCAATGCCGCTTACTTCCCCCAGCCTTTGGACTTGTGGCCCTTGTGGCCTTTGGAGGAGTAGCCTCCTCCTTTGTGGCCTCCTCCTTTGTGGCCACCTCCTTTGTGGCCACCTCCCTTTTTCTTGGCGCCTCCCTTTTTGGAGTGGCCGCCTTTGGANNNGCCTTTGNNTNNNNATCCGCCTTTGGATTTGTATCCGCCTTTGGAATGACCACCTCCTTTGNTGCCTTTCATTCCAAGGAGGACGCGGTGGGGAGAGCTGAAGCTGTCGAAGCCGTCGGCGTCGAGGAGCGTGTTCGCTTCTTGGACGCGCTGTCTCCACTGCCGAGGTCGCGGAGGATATCGGCGTGGCTGGCCGCGGCGGAGCAGGCGCCGAAGACGGCGACCAGGAGCGCGAGCAGCACCTGGCGAGGGGAGAAGACGTTGGTGATCATTCTTGGTCGAGAATTGCGGGGAAAAGGACGAGGGAATGTGAGAAGCGCGGCGGTGTGCTTTGCGTTGGAATAAGTGACTCGAAGACTCTCTGGCGGCGCTCTTTTGAGGCGTGTGCCACACTCCACGTCCAAGGCCTGTCCTTTCATCGTTTCCAAGAGGCGTGTGCCACACTCCACGTCCAAGGCCTGTCCTTTCATCGTTTCCAAGAGGAGGAGTGGAGGTAGGAGAGCTTTCGGACTTGTCCGAGTGAAATATAATAAGCGAGAATAGCGGCAGTTTCAACGACGGTTTTCTAAAAGTTAAGCCTCATCCTTAGCCGGGGCGAGATCCGACAGCGGCGCCAGGATCTTGGTCCCGTCCGCCTGGATGACCTCTTCCCTCGAGCTCGGCGTGCGCTTGATCCTCGCACCCTCCACCCAGTGCGAGCACTGCCACTCCTTACCCCACTCGCCGCAATCGCGTCGCAACTTCCCGAGCCCGCCGTTGCTCACCCAGCTCCCGAGCATGCTCTGCTCCTCGTCGTCCTCCTCCTCGTCGTCCTTCACCACGGACACTTTGATCAGACCCGCGCTGTACGCCTCCACGGTGCCGCTCAGCCTCCCCAGCTGGCGCACGGTCAGATTGTTGATCCTATCCTCGATCGTCCCCCTCAGTTGCTGCGTCAGTACCAGCGCGATCATGTTGTAGAGCCAAGCCGCGGAGGTGCCGCCGATGTCCACGTCGAGCGCGCCGACGTGGATGCTGGTGGCGTGAACCCTGAGCTCCATCACGGGATCGGAACCGACGAACTCCTCCCCGAGGAGGTCCCTAAGGTGCATGCGCTGGCGCTCGAGCTTCTCGCGCTGGACGTCGTTGAGGGGCGCCTCCAGGTGTTGCCGCCGCGCGCCGGGGCTGGTCGGCTGCGACGGAGCCGACTCCTCATCCGAGGAGTCCGAGTCCGAGTCGCCGCCGCCGAAGGGGTTGAGCGATGCGATGCCGCCGAGGAGCGATTCGGAGATGCTGGACGTGCGCTTGTGCTGCTGTTGCTCGCGCGCGTCGTCGTAGTCCTCCTCGTCGCTCCCGGAATCCGCCTCGCCCCCCCACGCTCCGAAGATCCCGCCGCCGAAAGCCTTGTCCACCGCGGCGTCAGCAGCCGCGTAGTTCATGTCGGGCGTCGCACCCTTGGGCGACGGCTCCGGGGATTTGAACTCGTCCTCCGCGACATCGTGCGCCGCGGTGCCGTCGGCGGTCTGGTCGCCCGCGCCCTTGTGCTGGCCTCGCTCCTGCCACTTCTTCTGCACCTTCTCCCTGAGCTCGTTGACCTTGCCCTCGTCCTTGCTGAGCTCCACGCCGTGGTTGACTATGCGCATGAGCTGCGCGGTGTTGACGATGATGTCGTACGAGATGCCCACACGCGCACCCTCGATCTTGACCGAGCACGTCCCGTCGCTGTCCACCATCCCCCACGACTTTGGGTACTCGCAGTACGCGAAGCGTATGTCGTTCATCACGGTGCGGATCCCCTCGATGGAAACCGTGGACCCAAAGCCGGCGTGATCCGAGTTCTCTCCCGTCTGGTTCTCCACCCGCAGGCCGTCCTCGCCGACGGAGAACTCGGAGAACGCGAGGTTATCGACGTGGTAGCACACGCTTCCGAGCGGCGAGTCGTACACGCCGTCGACCCTGGGCAGCTCAAGGGTGGAGACGAGGTCGCAGATGACCTCGACGGATGCGCGGATGAGCGACTCGAACCCCGGCGCGATCTCCTCCTTCAACAACCGCTGGACCTGCTCGTCCGTGCGCACCTCCTGCCACACGCTTCGCCCCTCCCTCGCCAGCTTGGTCATCGCGTCGTTGTCGTCGACGTCCACCGACTGGCCGTCCGCGGCGGTCATCACCAGCTTGCCGTCGGCGCCCGCCGTGAAGGTGACGTGCCCGGACATCTCGCGCGCGGCGGCGGCGGCGGCGATCGCCGAGTCGTGGTCCACGCCCGCGGCCGTCGCGCGCTCGTACGCGTCCGCCTCGATGGCGTCGGCGTCAGCCTCCTTCCTCTTCTGCTCCGCCTGCTGCTGCTGGAGCGTCTTGAGCACATCCTTGAGCCGGGTCACGATGCGCTGCACCGTGTCCTGGATCCCCTCCAGCGCGCCGCTCTCGCCAGCCTGGGAGCGCAGCTGCGTCCACACCTCCTTCGCAACCTCCTTGCCGTTCTCGACGAGCGCCTTGTTGTCCTGCTCGGTGCTGAGTAGGCCCTGGAGCCTGGTCGCCGCGCCGCGGAAGGTGCCCGCCACCTTACCGGTGCCCTTGCTCGCGAGCTTCTCCACCACGCTGAACACTCGGCTGGACACGTTGCGAGCCTGCGGACGATCGGGGAAGGGTNGGTGAGTTCGGTCGGTTCTCGTCGGGGGCTTNGATCGGCGGCGTGGACGATCGGGGAAGACGGGCGGCGCCGGGGACGCGAGTCGACCCGCGACCGGATCTCCCATCGTCGTCTCTGTTCTCATCATCTGGGGGGGGTCCTCACCTTCTCCATGCGTTCCTCGGACTCGATCGTGTTCTCAAGGAACATCTTGGTCCTGTCCTTGATGACCTGGACCTTCTGGTCCTCGTCCCACACCTTGCGCGCCGCCTCCTTGATCTTATCCGGGTCGTCCAGCGCCTCCGCGGCGAAGGCCACGGACTTGTCAACAGCCTCCTTTGTGCGTTCTGACTTCTTCAGCCGATCGAGATGGGTCGCCGCCTCCGAGCTCACCGTGCGGCCAACGTCCCGGAGCTTCGAGCCCCCGAGCCCGGTGGGGCTCACGGGCGGTCCGTCCATGGCGCGCGTCGCCTCCCTCGGTCCGTTCCGAGTCGCACGCCGGCGACCAGGGTGTGGATCCCCAGCCGTCATCGAGTCAGCTTTGAAACTCTATCGCGTGATTCATCAGGGTGAAGAGCGAACCAATCAGATGAGATCCCGTCGAGCGATGACAGAAAATAGGTTAGAGTCATGCAGAGTTTACGTTTAAGATCTTGGAAATAAAACACGTCGTCAAACTAAAAGCCCATACGGAAATAAAAATGAAACCCGCCGCGAAAAGTTGAAAGAAGACCCGAATTTTTTTACCTACCCGAAAAAGTTATCTGCACTCTCTTCCGCGCGCGACAGGGATGGCCGCCGTCGGTGAGGAATCAGGGGTGGACCAATCAGAGTTCGAGCCCGTCTGCGGGGATGCATGGCGCGAGAACGTCCCGGAGGACCTGCAGGAGATCGGGTCCCGCGCGATTGAAACGCTGACGGAGCGCGTGAGGCACGCGCTGGCTTTCCTGCCGGACGGTGCGGAGGCTGTCGCCGCCGAGAGGCGATGGAGCGAGGCTGGGTACCGCAAGCTCGCGACGCACGGCAAGAAGGAGGAGAAGACCCGAGCGTTTTGTACCTGGGAGCACAACATCGCCGAGCTCGAGCGCGTCCCCGAGTGCGTCAGCGTCGTGCGGTTGCCATGCGATGTGGAGCACGTGAAGAAGATGATCGACGAGAGGTGGGAAATGCGACCCAAGTGGGACTTCAACTGCGCAGCCGCGGTTAAGGGCCGGCAGTTCAATCCGCTGTGCTCGGTTTTCCAAAACAGGTTCAAGTCACGGCTGTTATTCAGCAAGCGCGTCACGTGCGGGTTTATGTTGTGGAGGAAGCTGAAGAACGGCGGGTGGTTCCTCACATCGGCGGGCCTGCCGCACAATCACAGCCTCGCAGGAGAGCCGGTGGGACAAGGGTTGACGCCGATGACGCTCAACGTGGGGGGATACCACATCGTTCCGGGAGTGGGGGAGCACGCGGGGACGTGCAGGGTAGTCGTGCTGCTGCACGTCGACCCGGGTGGGACCCTGAGTTTTCTGAGCAAGCGGGCGTACATCATGAGCCTCGGGAACAACTTCACGAGGGCGATTTATCTGTGGAGGCGTTGGGTGTTGGAGGACTGGACTTCTACGAAGGACTCTAGCTAGCGACGTGATTGCTTATTGACTATTCATATTACAGCTCATGCGAAACCATCCGCGACGACTACTCACACGCCCTGGGTGGGCACGGGCTGACCGCCGCCGATCTCGCCCTCGGAGAGCGAATAGCAAGCCTCGCCGTGGCACCACATGTCCAGACCCTCGCCCTGCTCCGCGCCCTCCGGCACGCGGAGGCTGCCGCCGGTGATGGCCTTGGTGATCATCAGGCAGACGTAGGACGCGACCGCGGAGTAAGCGGCGGTGGCGAACGCGGCGGTGCACTGGATGATGGTCTGGGTCATCATGGTGGTGTCGGTGTTGAAGCCGCCGAACATGGGGGACGCGACGATGCCGAGCATGCAGGTGCCGAGGAAGCCGCCCACGCCGTGAACCCCGAAGACGTCGAGGGAGTCATCGTACCCGTACTTCTCCTTGACGACGAGGGAGAAGAACCGGCACACGACACCGGCGGCGACACCGAGGATGAGGGCGCCGAGGGGTCCGACGAAACCGGCACAAGGGGTGACGGTGGCCAGGCCGGCGATGGAGCCGGTGGCGATGCCGAGCATGGAAGCCTTGCCGGTTTCCTTGATGTCCTGGATGGCCCAGACGGACGCGGCGGCGGCGGCGGCGATCTGGGTGGCGACGCACGCGAAGGCGGCGTCAGCGCCCGCGGCGAGCGCGGAGCCGCCGTTGAAGCCGTACCAGCCCACCCAGAGCATGCCGGTGCCCAGCACGGTGAGCACGAGGTTGCCCGCAATCATCTTGTTCTCCTTGCGGGGGCCGAGGACGGTTGCGCCGACGAGCGCGCCGATGCCCGCGGTGATGTGCACCACGATGCCACCGGCGAAGTCCATGACGCCCTTGGCCGCCATGAAACCGTCGGGGCCCCAGACCATGTGGCAGGCGGGGAAGTACACGGCGAACATCCAGAGGCCGCAGTACCACATCACCGAGTTGAACTTCATGCGCTCGACGAAGGAGCCGACCATGAGCGCGGGGGTGATGATGGCGAAGGTCATCTGGTAGAGGGCCCAGAGGGCCTCGGGGATGGTCTCCCAGACTGACGCCTTGGTGATGCCGGCCATGAACGCCTTATCGAGGCCGCCGATGATGGAGTTGCCGGCGTCTGAGAAAGAGAGGGAGTAGCCCACGGTGTACCAGAGGATGGTCATGAGGCAGGTGAGGGAGAAGCACTGCATGAGCACGGAGAGCATGTTCTTGCGCTTGACGATGCCCGCGTAGAAGGCGGAGAGACCGGGGATGGTCATGAACAGGACGAGAGCTGCGAGGGAAAGGGGCGAGGGAGGGCGCGTCAGTCTCCTTCTGTGAAGGGTCGGATCAAGCGGGCACGTGGCGACGGATTTAACCCGAACTGCCGAAGCGGGTTACGGCATCGGACAGTCGTGTTCACGTACCGGTCGAGATGAGAATCCAGGCGGTATCGGCCTGGTTGATCGTGGCGACGGCAGCGGCGGCGGCGGCGGACGCGGGCGCGGCGGGGGCCATCGCGACAGCGGCAGCGGCGAGCGCGAGCGCGGGCACGACGAGCTTGCTCTTCGCGGGAACGGATTTCTCCTCGACCGCGGGCTGCGCGACGGTCGCGAGCTTCGCGACGGTCGACCCCACGGGCTTGGACGCATCGGCGCGCACAGACATGGCGACACGCGACGAGGTCATCCCGGGGACGATCGAGCGGGGGCGCACGACCGCGGGGCGAGCGGACGCGACAACGCGGGAAGCGCGGCTCGCGTGAACGCCCGAGCGCATCCCGGAGACGCGCGCGGTGAGACCGCTCATGGAGAGCGTGGAGGCCATCGTTTGGAGTTGGATCGATCGATCAGCGATCCGTGCGCGTCGATTGCGATTCGCGGAACCCTGTGTGGCCCGTGGGGAACGTCGCCCGTGTCGTGGAGTGCGCTCGCCGGCCGATCGGCTCGGCGTCAAGTTGGATTGCACTTTTGCGGCTTTTCACGTCGGCAAGGGACTGCCGACACCCTTGCGAAACTGAAAGGTCACAAGAAAAAAATCGCCGGTGGGTTTTTGATTCAATTCTCGCAACCCCTAAATCAAACGGAGATCCCGAGTTGGATAGACTGCCATCCATAGTGCTAACTGTTCCACTGTGCGAATTAATCAATTGTCACAGAATAATGACTCAGGGAACGTGCAGTGTTTCAACCAAATGGTGTTAACATTAAGATTAGCCTCGGTCAGTCGGTCTTGTGGACACCAGTCTTGGGACACTCTTGTGGACACTTCTCGAGACACACCGCCCTCATGGCCCTCCTCGCGCTCGCCGCGGGAGCGGCGATCGTCG
>JGI20151J14362_10003537_pt1 | contig 10654 bp, 8 predicted proteins | sample COG_01_FD_14362 | JGI IMG/M metagenome (IMG submission 14362) | reverse complement strand
AGCGTGGCGCGGTCGCCGGCGACGGCGCGCACCGCCGCGATCGTTACGTCTTGTGTCATGCGGGCCAGATAGGCCCGGAGCCGCCGCTTGCCACTGTTTTTCCGCGAGCGCCTTCTTATAAGAGGGGGATGACGATCCTGCCGGGCCGCAAAGGGCGCCCTCCCATTCTCGCCGCCGAAACGCCGAAGGGCCCCTGGGGCCAGGGTGACGAACCCGATGCCGGCGGTCCGCGCAACCCCTGGTCGCTGCCGCCCGGCGGCCGCAAACCCGGTGCCAAGCCGACCGCGCTCGACGATTTCCTGAAGAAGGCGCGCGGCGGTGGCGGCGGTGGGGGAGGCGGCGGCTTCAACGGCCTGCCCGGCGCGCCCAATGCGCGCGCCTTGTGGCTGATCGGCGCGGGGATCATCCTGCTGGTCTGGGTGCTCTACACCTCGATCCACCCGATCGCGCCGCAGGAACGTGGCGTCGTCACCTATCTCGGCCGCTATTCGGGCACGCTCGATCCCGGCATCGCGATGACGATGCCCGCGCCGATCGCCAATGTCGTCAAGGTCGACGTCCAGAACATCCGCATCGAGAATTTTCCGGAGAGCGGCACGGAAAACCTGATGCTGACCAGCGACCAGAACATCATCGATCTCGCCTATGCGGTGCGCTGGAAGATCTCGAGCCCGCAGAACTACGTCTTCCAGATCGACAAGCCGCGCGACACCGTGCGCGCCACGGCGGAAAGCGTGATGCGCGAGGTCGTCGCCAACGTCAGTCTCGATTCGGCGCTCGGGCCGGGCCGCGCGATGATCGAGAACCAGGTGCAGGAGCGGATGCAGAAGGTGCTGGACGACTATAAGTCGGGCATCGTCGTCGTCGGCGTCGGCATCAAGCAGGCCGATCCCCCCGCGCGCGTCAACGACGCGTTCAAGGACGTCACCGCCGCGCAGCAGGACGCGCAGGGCGTGCGCAACCAGGCGCAATCCTACGCCAAGCAGGTCGTCGCCCGCGCCGAGGGCGAGGCGTCGCAGTTCGACAAGGTGTACGAACAATATCGCCTCGCCCCCGAGGTGACGCGCCGCCGCATGTATTACGAGACCATGGAGGCCGTGCTGGCCAAGTCCGACAAGACGATCGTCGAGCCCAGCGGCGTCGTGCCGTATCTGCCGATGGGCAATGCGCGGCGCGTCCCCGATGCCGCCCCGGCCGAGCCGGTGGCTCCGGCGCAACCGGCCCAGCCGGTGACGACGACGGGAGGCGGCCAGTGAGCGCGCCGATGAACGGCCTCTGGCGTCATCCGATCGCGCTCGGCCTTGCCGCGCTGGTCTTCGTCATCCTGCTCGCGGCGACGGTCACGATCGTGCCGGAGACGCAGCAGGCGGTGATCCTGCGCTTCGAGCAGCCGGTGCGCACCGTCAATGCGTGGAAGCAGGGCGAGCAGTTCGGCCGGACGGGGGCGGGCCCGATCCTGCGCATCCCGTTCATCGACCGGCTGGTGTGGCTCAACAAGCGCGTGCTCGACGTCGATTACGACAACCAGCAGGTGCTCTCGTCCGACCAGCTGCGGCTGGAGGTCGATGCCTATGCGCGCTTCCGGATCATCGATCCGCTGAAGGCGGTGAACGCCACCGGCAGCACGACGCAGACCGAAACCGCGATCACGGAGGCGCTGCGTCCGCTGCTCGGCAGCTCGATCCGCAACGAGCTCGGCAACCAGCCGTTCGCGACGCTGCTCAGCCCCGAACGCGACGAGGTGATGGACAATATCCAGACCCGGCTGCAGCGGCTCGCCAGCCAGTATGGCGTGCAGATCGTCGACGTCCGGATCAAGCATGCCGACCTGCCCGACGGCAGCCCGCTCGATCGCGCGCTGGCGCGGATGGCGACGGCGCGCCAGCAGCAGGCGATCACGATCCGTGCGCAGGGGCAGAAGGACGCGCAGATCATCCGTGGCGAGGCCGATGCCGCCTCGGCGCGCATCTACGCGCAAAGCTTCACCAAGGATGCGGATTTCTACGACTTCTACCGCGCGATGCAGTCCTACCGCCACACCTTCGGGGCGGACGGCGGGCCGGCGCCGACGGGATCGACGTCGATCATCCTGTCGCCGGGCAACAGCTACCTGCGGGAATTCGGCGGGCGGGGGCGTTGACCGGCGACGGTCGCGCGCCATCTTTCGCGAGCATGAACATTCAAGCGGCGTTCAGGCGTTTGGGGCCACTAAGGCACCAATTCTGAACGACCCAAACGAGAGGAATCTCCCCTAGTGCGTTACGCCTACGCGATCACCAGTGCGCTCCTCCTCGGCGGTGCGACCGCCACGCTCGCGCTCCAGCCGAGCACCGCCCAGCAGGCGCAGAACGAGCCGGGCGCGATCCAGGCCGCCGTGCCGCGCTCCGGCGCGCCGATGAGCTTCGCCGACATGGTGGCGAAGCTGCAACCCGCCGTCGTCAACATCTCGACCAAGCAGACGATCGTCCAGCAGCAGCCGGCGAATCCCTTCTCCGGCACGCCGTTCGGCGAATTGTTCGGCGGCATGGGCGGCGGCCAGGGCGGCGCGCCGGTCAAGCGCGAGGGCGCGTCGCTGGGGTCGGGCTTCCTGATCTCGCCGGACGGCTATGTCGTCACCAACGCGCACGTCATCAGCCCCGGCGCCCGCGGCGCGACGGTCAATTCGATCACCGTGACGCTGTCGAACAACAAGGAATATACCGCCAAGGTCATCGGCCAGGACACCGATTCCGACCTTGCCCTGCTCAAGATCGACGCGGCGGGCCTGCCGTACGTGAAGTGGGGCGATTCCGCGCAGTCGCGGGTCGGCGACTGGGTCGTCGCGATCGGCGAACCGTTCGGCCTCGGCGGCACCGTCACCGCCGGCATCATCTCGGCGATCAACCGCGTCACCGGGCAGGGCGGCGCCTATGACCGGTTCATCCAGACCGACGCCTCGATCAACCAGGGCAATTCGGGCGGCCCGATGTTCGATCTCAACGGCAACGTGATCGGCGTCAATTCGCAGATCTTCAGCCAGTCGGGCGGCAATATCGGCATCGGCTTCGCCATCCCGGCGGCGGTCGCCAAGCCGATCATCGAGACGTTCAAGGCGGGCGGCAAGATCAGCCGCGGCTATATCGGCGTCACCATCGGCGGCGGCGTCGACGACGATGCGGCCGCCGCGCTCGGCATCCCCAAGAATTCGGGCGAGCTGATCGCGCGCGTCGAGCCGGCCGGCCCGTCCGCGCGCGCGGGCCTGCGCGCCGGCGATGTGGTGACCAAGATCAACGGGCAGCAGGTCAGCAAGGACCAGACGCTGACCTATCTGGTGTCCAACCTGAAGCCGGGGACGACCGCGCGCTTCGACGTGCTGCGCGGCGGCCAGCCGGTCGCGGTCAACATCGCCGTCGCGACCCGTCCGTCGACCGAGCAGCTGCAGGCGCAGATCCAGGGCCAGGACGACAGCGGCGGCTTCGGCCCCAATGCCGGTCCGGGTGGCGACGATGGCGACGACGATACGTCGTCGGTGCCACAGTCGAGCACCGCACCGCTCGGCCTCACCGTCCAGCCGCTCACCCCGGGCATCGCCCGCGCGATCGGCGTCGACGGCGCGGTGCAGGGCGTGGTGATCGCGACGGTCGATTCGTCGAGCGATGCGGCCGGCAAGCTCAAGCGCGCCGACGTCATCACCGCAGTCAACGGCGTGCCGGTCCGCACCGCCGCCGACTACGCCCGCCTCGTCGCGCAGGCGAAGGCGGCGGGCCGTCCGCAGGTGCTGCTGCTGGTGCAGCGCGGCCGCGGCAACCCGGCGTTCGTGCCGGTCAAGGTCAAGTAAGCCGTTTCGACACGATAAAGGGCAGGGGCCGTCGCTCGGTGGAGCGACGGCCCTTTTCTTTTGCCCGCGCGCCGGGTTAGGTCCGTTGCCACGACGACGGGAGCGGACATGAGCGCCGAAAGCGACAAGGGTATCTTCATCGGTCTGGGCGGCGGCACGCCGCAGGTGCTCGACCTCAAGCGCGCCAACCGCCACGGCCTGATCGCCGGCGCGACCGGCACCGGCAAGACGGTGACGCTGCAGGGCATCATCGAAGGCTTTTCGAAGGTCGGCGTGCCGAGCTTCGTCGCCGACGTGAAGGGCGACCTGTCCGGCCTCGCCATGGCCGGCTCGCCGACGTCCAAGACCCACGCCGCCTTCGCCGCCCGCGCTGCGGAGATCGGCGACAGCGACTGGGTCTATGCCGACAATCCCGTGCAATTCTGGGACCTGTATGGCGAACAGGGCCACCCGATCCGCACCACGGTCAGCGAGATGGGGCCACTGCTGCTCAGCCGCCTGATGGACCTCAACGAGGTGCAGGAGGGGGTGATGACGATCGCCTTCCACGTCGCCGACAAGGAAGGGCTGCTGCTGATCGATCTGGACGACCTTCAGGCGATGCTCGCGCATTGCGCCACCCGCGCCGACGAACTGACGACGACCTACGGCAATGTCTCGAAACAGTCGATCGGCGCGATCCAGCGGTCTCTGCTCCAGCTGCGGACGCAGGGCGGGGAGCATTTCTTCGGCGAACCGGCGCTGGAGATGGACGATTTCATCCGCACCGACGATCGCGGGCGGGGCATCGTCAACGTCCTCGCCGCCGACAAACTGATGGCGGCGCCCAAGCTCTACAGCACGTTCCTGCTCTGGCTGATGAGCGAATTGTTCGAACATCTGCCCGAGGTCGGCGATCCCGACAAACCGAAGCTCGTGTTCTTCTTCGACGAGGCGCATCTGCTGTTCGACGAGGCGCCCAAGGCCTTGCTCGACAAGATCGAACAGGTCGTCCGGCTGATCCGGTCGAAGGGCGTCGGCGTCTATTTCATCACGCAGAATCCGATCGACATCCCCGACACCGTCGCGGGTCAGCTCGGCAACCGCGTCCAGCACGCCCTGCGCGCCTTCACCCCGCGCGATCAGGCGGCGGTGCGCTCCGCCGCGGAGACGTTCCGCGCCAACCCCGGCGTCGACGTCGCCACCGCGATCACCGAACTGAAGGTCGGCGAGGCTTTGGTGTCGCTGCTCCAGCCCGACGGCTCGCCGGCGCCGGTCGAGCGCACGCTCATCAAGCCGCCCGCCAGCCGCGTCGGCCCGGTCACGCCGCAGGAGCGGGCGGTGATGATCCAGACCGATGCCGTCGGCGACAAATACGATACCGCGATCGACCGCGAATCGGCGGAGGAGATGCTCGCCGCCAAGACGCAGGAGGCCGCCGCCTCCGCCGCGGCGGCACGCGCGACCGACGATGCGGCGAAGGCTGCGGCGTTGCAGGCGAAGGAGGACGCCAGAGCGGCAAAGGAATCGGCCCGCCTCCAGGCGGCGCAGGCGAAGGCGGATGCGCAGGCGCAGCGCGCCGCCGAGCGCGAGGCGGCGAACTCGCCCTGGTCGAAGGCGATGGGCTCGGCCNCCCGCGCCGCCAGCTCGTCGATCGGCCGGCAGGTCGCCAACGAGATCGGCAAGCAGGTGTTCGGATCGTCGCGCAAATCCGCGGGCGGCGGGCTGGTCGGTACGGTGCTGCGCAGCGTGCTCGGCAACCTCATGCGCGGGCGCTGACCTCGACAAGCCGGTGCGGGGGGCTCACAGGGAAACGGACAGAACGGAGCCAGATCATGTCCCTCGACGACATCAGCAGCAGCGACTGGACGGCGGCCGGCGCCGCCGAACTGGACGACATCGTCACGCTGCGCCGCGCGATCCATGCCGAACCGGAGATCGGGCTGCACTGCCCGCGCACCACCGACAAGATCAAGGCGGCACTCGCCGGCCTGCCGCTCGAACTGCACGAGGGCAGCTCCACCACCGGGCTGATCGCGATCCTGCGCGGGCAGGCGGGCGACAATGGCCGCACGGTGCTGCTGCGCGGCGACATGGACGCGCTGCCGATGCAGGAGGAGACGGGCCTGCCGTTCGCCAGCACGATCGACGGGCGGATGCACGCCTGCGGCCATGATTCGCATACCGCGATGCTGGTCGGTGCGGCCCGGGCGCTGTCGGCGCGCCGCGACCGGTTGCCGGGAACGGTCGTCTTCATGTTCCAGCCGGGGGAGGAGGGGCATCACGGCGCCCGCTTCATGATCGAGGACGGCCTGCTCGACATCGCCGCACCCGACGCCGCCTTCGCGCTGCACATCACGCCGAACGCGCCCGGGGGGCTGGTCGTCACCCGCAGCGGGTCGATCATGGCGTCGGCGGACACGGTGCATGCGGTGATCCGCGGTGCGGGCGGCCATGCCGCGATGCCGCACGACTGCATCGATCCGGTGCCGGTCGCCTGCGAGATCGTCACCGCGCTCCAGACCTTCGTTGCCCGCCGCATCGCGGTCACCGACCCCGCGGTGCTGTCGATCACCAAGATCGAGGCCGGCTCCGCGCACAATATCATCCCGGGCGAGGTCCGCCTGCTGGGGACGCTGCGCACCCTGTCCGAAGCGACGCGCGACACGATGCAGGCGGCGTTCCGGCGTATCGCCGAGAATATCGCCGCGGCGCATGGCGCGACGGCGGAGGCATGGATCGACACCGGCTATCCGGTGACGGTCAACGACCCGCGCGGTGCGGCACTGGTCGAATCGGTCGCGGGCGACCTCGGCGCCGATTTCGCAAAGATGCCGCAGCCGATGATGGGCGCGGAGGATTTCTCCTATGTCCTCAAACGCTACCCGGGCGCCTTCGCCTTCCTCGGCGTCGCGCCCGCGGGCAGCGATCCCGCGACCAACCCACCGCTGCACAACACTCGCATGACGATCGAGGAATCGGTGATGGCGAAGGGCGTGGCGATCCATTGCGCGATCGCCACGCGCTATCTGGAGCGCGGGTTCGACTGACCCGGACCGCCCCTCCCCGCGGGGAGGGGCGCACGTTCATGTCTTGATGAGCCCGATCTCCACCAGCCGCTGGTGCAGGTAATCGTGCGCGGTGATCGGCTCGGGATAACGGTTCGGATTGTCCGGGGTGATCGTCTGCGGCAGCGTCTCGATCAGGAAATCGGGCGCGGGATGCAGGAAGAACGGCATCGAATAGCGCGAATGGCCGCGGCGCTCGGGCGGCGGGTTGACGACGCGGTGCGTGGTCGAGGGCAGGACGTGGTTGGTCAGCCGCTGCAGCATGTCGCCGACGTTGACCACCATCGCGCCCTCCGGCGGCTTGATCGCCAGCCAGCGGCCGTTGGCGCGGTCGAGCAGTTCCAGCCCGGCCTCCTCGGCTCCGAGCAGCAGGGTGATGAGGTTGATGTCCTCATGCGCCCCGGCGCGCACGCCCTCGGCATCGACCGGGATCGGCGGATAATGGAGCAGGCGCAGCACCGAATTGCCGTCCTTCACCGCCGGATCGAACCAGTCGGGCGAAAGCTTCAGATGGCGGGCGATGGCGGACAGCAGCCGGTCGCCGGCGCGGTCGAAGGCGGTGAACAGTTCGAGGAACGTATCCTTGAATCCCTCCGGCCGGGTCGGCCAGATGTTGGGCGACATGCTGTCCGCGAAGCGATGCCCCGCGGGCAGCTCGCGGCCGATATGCCAGAATTCCTTGAGGTCGACGTGCTTGGCGTCCTTGGCGATCTCGGTCTTGAACGGGGTATAGCCGCGCGCGCCGCCGCCGCCCTCGACGAAATAGCCGCGCTTCTCCGCCTCGGGCAGCGCGAACAGCGCTTCGGTCTCGCGCCACGCCCGCGCGATCAGGTCCTGCGGCACGCCATGGTCGGCGACGATCGCGAAACCGAACCGTTCGAAGGATTCGCCGAACGCGGCGGCGAAGCCGTCGGGGTCGCGATCCTGGTCGGCGAGGCTGAGGGTGGGAACGTGGGCGGAAGGGGAGTCGAGCATAAGGGCCATCCGTTTGATGAAGCGACGGTTATACGCCGCCGCAGGCACGCCGTCATGCGCAAGTTCGCAGGCGCCCGCGAAATCGCCGGTGAGAATCGGACGCCTTTGCTGACCCATGCGACCTCATATCATCGACTCGGCGCAGCCCGCTGCCGCTTGATCGCGGTAGCGGTATCCCGGCCCTTGTGGCGACGCGCGGAATGCAGGCACACACTGCCGGGTCTGGGGCGCGGTGGGGCTGCGAGTCAGGACGATCTGAATAGGCCGGACCCGGTCAGGGCGGGTACGGCGCATTGTGTTGGGGTCCGATGATAACTTTCGCCCGTACGGCTGTCGCTCTTCGTTCGCGCGTTCGCGCTCTCTTCGCCACCCGCGATGTCCTGTTCCACGACGGCAGGTCGCTGCGCCGGGTCAGCATCACCGGCCGCCGTCAGGTCGCCGCCGCCGCAATCGGCGCGCTGACCATCGGCTTCTCGGGCTATGGCGCGGCACAGGCGGCGCAGGTCGTCGGCCAGCCGGCGGACGGTCGCATCGCCCATATGGAACGCCAGATCGACGCGATGCAGGCACGGGTGTCGAACATCCGTCACGTCGCGCAGGTCCATGCCGAGCGCGTCGAGCAGCGTCAGGCGCTCATCACCGCCGCGCTGACCGGCAAGGGCGACGAGGCGAAGCTCGCCCTGGCGACGCTCGCGATCGATCCCACCGCCGATCGCCTCGCCGCCGATGTCGTCAAGCCGCTGGTCAAGGTCGAGGGGCGTCAGGCCGAACTCGCCGACGCCGCGCAGGAGGTGCTCGACCAGCGCCTCGCGCAGACCAATGCGACGCTCAAGAAGCTCGGCGTCGCCAGCCGCGTCGCCAAAGGCGGCATGGGCGGTCCGATCCTCGACGCCAACGGTGCCGAGGCACAGGCGGACCTCAAGGCGGACGCGCAGTTCCGCACGCTGTTCCAGAGCTGGAAGAAGCTCGACACGCTGCAGCAGGGGGCGATCGCCATCCCCTCGGTGCAGCCGGTGCAAAAGCTGAACTTCACCAGCAACTTCGGCATCCGCTCCGACCCGTTCCGCGGCACCGCGGCGATGCACGCCGGCGTCGACATCCCCGGCCCGGTCGGCACGCCGATCTATGCCACCGCCGACGGCATCGTCGATCACGCCGCGCGTCAGGGCGGCTATGGCAACATGGTCGAGATCAACCACGGCAAGGGCATCGCCACCCGCTACGGCCACCTCTCCAAGATCCTCGTCGCGGACGGCGCCCGCGTCACCCGCGGCCAGCTGATCGCGCTGATGGGCTCGACCGGCCGCTCGACCGGACCGCATCTGCATTACGAGGTTCGTATCGACGGCCATGCGGTCAACCCCGTGCCGTTCCTGACCACCGCCGATTATCTGCTCGCGGCACAGGACCGCGCGGTGCGCGCGATCCCGGTGTCGACCGACGGACCCGCCGCGCAGGACTGATCGCGCTATCGCAGCGACACGACGGGCGGGGGGCGACCTCCGCCCGTTTCGCGTCTGCAACGATCCGTACCATCGGCGGTTGCCCCGCCCCCCGTGCGCGCCTATCTCCGGGGCATGGCCAGTCTCGCTCCAGACATCATGCTCACGCCCGCTGCGGCGGCACGCGTCGCCGCGATCGCCGGCAAGCAGAACAAGCCCGCGATCCTCCGCCTGTCCGTCGACGGCGGCGGCTGTTCGGGCTTTCAGTATAAATTCGGCTTCGCCGACGCGCCCGACGGCGACGATACGATTGCGGAAACGGACGGCGTGCGGCTGGTCGTCGACAGTGTCAGCCTCGACCTCGTGCGCGGTTGCCAGGTCGATTACGTCGAATCGCTCGGCGGTGCGGCGTTCCGCGTCGAAAATCCCAACGCCGCGTCGGGCTGCGGCTGCGGCTCCAGCTTCGCGATCTGACGCGTGAAACTCGTCACGTACAACGTCAATGGTATCAAGGCCCGCCTCCCCCGCCTGATCGAATATCTCACCGAGCAGCAGCCCGATGTGGTGTGTCTGCAGGAGATCAAGTGCAGCGACGACACCTTCCCGTTTTCTGATATCGAGGCCGCGGGCTATGGCGCGGTCTGGCACGGGCAGAAGGGGTTCAACGGCGTCGCGGTGCTCGCCAGGGGCAGTATGCCGGTCGAGCGCCAGCGCGGGCTGGCGGGTGAGGCGGAGGACGAGCACAGCCGCTATCTCGAATGCGGGATCGACGGACTGGTCGTCGCCTCCATCTACCTGCCCAACGGCAATCCGCAGCCGGGACCGAAGTTCGACTACAAATTGCGCTGGATGGAGCGGCTCGCCGCGCGCGCGCAGGCGCTGCTGGACGAGGAAGTGCCGGTGGTGTTGATGGGCGATTACAACGTGATCCCCAACGACGACGACACCTTCTCGGTCCGGGCGATGGCGGATGACGCGCTGATGCAGCCGGAGAGCCGCGCCGCCTATCGCCGCCTGCTTGCGCAGGGCTGGACCGACGCGCTGCGCACCCGCCAGCCGAAGGGCGGCGTCTGGACCTTCTGGGACTATCAGGCGGGGGCGTGGCAGCGCGACGCCGGCTTCCGCATCGATCACTTGCTGCTTAGCCCGCAGGCCGCCGATCGCCTCGCCGATGCCGGTGTCGACAAGGCGTATCGTGGGCGTGAAAAGGCGAGCGACCATGCGCCGACCTGGGTCCGGCTGTCATGAGGCGGTCGGTGGCGGCGCTGCTGGCGTTCACCGCGTCGCCCGCGGTGGCGCAACAGCGTGAGCTGTGCCCGGAGCGGCCCGGGCTCGATACGCCTGCCTGTATCGTCGACCGCGGCCGGGTCATG
>JGI20151J14362_10003535_pt1 | contig 10654 bp, 12 predicted proteins | sample COG_01_FD_14362 | JGI IMG/M metagenome (IMG submission 14362) | reverse complement strand
AAGACCGCCAAGGTCCGTGTCTACGCGACCAACTACAACGTCCTCCGTGTCATGTCGGGCATGGGCGGCCTTGCCTACTCGAACTAGATCCATCTAGTATCAGTAAATCAAATAAAAAATATAAAATACAAAAAATACCATAAAAATTTATGTTATTTTTAAAATACTTACAAGCTATTAGAAATGCTATTTAAAAAATAAATACAATATACATATACAATGCAAATCTTTGTTAAAACGTTGACTGGAAAGACCATAACGCTTGACGTAGAGCCCAGCGATACGATTGAGAACGTAAAACAAAAGGTTCAAGACAAGGAAGGGATTCCTCCCGACCAACAACGCCTTATTTTCGCCGGAAAGCAGCTAGAAGACGGACGCACATTGAGCGATTACAATATCCAGAAGGAATCAACTCTTCACTTGGTGCTCAGACTGCGATAAAAAATAAATTTATATATATATATGAAAAAAATCAAGAATGGAATTAAAAACAACGTTATTTATATTAGTTTAATAGTTTTTATTATTCAAGGATTTTTAACTTACTTGTTTACCAATACTAAAAGATTTTCTTTACAAGCTTACATTATGAATATAGCAGTTGTCTATAGTATATATTTGTTTTATATTACACGAAAAAGTAAAGTGTTTATAATTCCAATAGTTATAAGAGCATTATTCTTTATAATTAATATAACATATGGTAATTTACAAAAATATTTAACAACCGATTATTTATACAGCGATTTTTTTGAAAACTTAATTAACAATAATAAATGTTTACAATATTATACTGAGGGTGATTTTATTGGACTTTTTCCATTTACTACTACAAATGTAACTTCTGAAGAAGAATTTAAAATTATAGATTCGTGTAGTAAAATATATTATAATGCACTTAAAAATGGTAAATCTGATATATTTAATTTAAGTTTACAGGAGAAGGCTCAAGATAATAAATTTAAATGGATTGTCGAAAAATTAGGAATTACTTCTCAAAGTAAGGTTTTAGAACTGGGGTTTGGTAAAATAGATCTAATGAAATATATACGTGATAATACTGGTGCAACGGTCGAAGGTACGAATTTATCGTTAAAGCAAATAAAAAAAGCAGAGGAAAACGGTTTTAAATGCTATAATATAGAACATCGTGATATATCTAAAAATTTTGATGTTCTAGATAAATATGATGTAATAATAACAAATGGAACTATAGAATACTTAGATAATATGGGGGATGATACTAAAAAAATATATACCGATTTTTCAGATAGTATTTATGAATTATTGAATCCCGGTGGTAAATGGTATACAACCACGATACATATTAATGATAATATTCTAGAAAGAAAAACAGATAATTGGTCGGGTGTCAGAGATTTATTACCATATTATTTAAAAAATGATAATAGTTTTATGAATCTTTATAATGTGTACATGCTAGCTCTTGGAAATGAAGGGGCTTATCCAATTGGTAAGGACGGATTGACTAAATGGTTTTCTAAAGATAAGTTTAATGTTATTTTTCAAGAAGATAGAACCATTGATTATCTACTTTCTTCATTTAATTGGTTAATTTGTCAAATTTCAAAATATAATAACACGACATTGGTTGAAAAATTACATTCCAGTCTAAAACATTTAATTTGTTATCTTGTTACACCATCATACTTAGAGTCGTATATATGTTATATATATACTAATAATCATTTATATCAACCGTGGCTATGGCAGTTTATAAGACAACCAAATGGTTATAGACCAGTAACTCATTATTGGATTATAACGCAAAAAAAATGATTTTATAATTAGAATTAATAGAATACTTATTCAAAATAATCCTCTAGATTCTCATAATCATCATATAGTTCATAACCACTAATTCTCATATATTTATTATGGGGAATTTCCACTGTGAGATTAGAATATACCATATCATCTAAATCGCAAATGATTAGATCGGTGTCATAATCGCGTGTATTCACAACATTAGAAGATACGTGGCCTGGTTGAATGCGATTTGGAGTATCTTTTATAGGCGCATCCATATAATAATTGCTATCTGGTGTTGTATTTGCGGAACGATTATCATCTGGAACTTCCTCGTCAACGTCGTATCCGTCCACGTCGTATCCGTCCACGTCGTATCCGTCAAATCCATGTCCGGACCGTTTCGCCTTATTCTTTTTTGACGAATTAATGAGATACATCACAGCACCTAGCGAGCCACTTGCCAACGCTCCTAACGTTACCCTTCCCATAATTTTACCCTTCATTATATATATGTGTTGTTATTATTTATATTATAACACCAAATATATTATCATTATGTCGCGCATATAATCGCGTTGCCTCTAACTATTAAATAGACGAGCCATATTTGCTACCTCGGGTTTATCTTTCTCCTCATTAAACAGCTTGTAAATTAGTCCATCGTCGCGGAACCGAATGCTATATTTGTGTTGCAGTTTGTTTCTGCCGATTCTTCCCATTGCTTGAATGCATTTTTCCTGCGACATCAGCCCCATATCTTTGCTAATATAACCATTACAAAACTGGTAATTTGTTCCATATATATAATCCGAAGAAGCAATAATCATGTATAGTTTCTGCTCTTGGGCCAGATTCTTCATAATCTCAATGTAGCTATCGCTGTTGTGTAGCATAAACGCACCAATACCCATCATCAGGAGAATTTTCCATATGTCTTCTACGTCATCAATAAGCATAATATTTTCAATCACCTCTTCTGTAATATCGCATGTAAACGGAATTTGTGTTCCGTCAATTGTAGCACGGTATTTTCTTAGATGCGTTTCACTATTTGGAATATACTGCTTTTCCAACTCAACCGACTTTATACATTGCTCTAGCTCCTTTATATTTTGAGTTAGGCGATGCATTTCAGAGCTAACTCGCCCGTCCGCCATTTTCTTCTCTTTGTTTTCGTCATCCTTTGTTCCGTCTTCATACAATTTTTGCAAGACATTAATCTTACTTTTAATATTATTATTAAATTTAATGACTTCAAGAATATTCCTTGTAATCGCATCGGGAATATTGGCTTCCTGTAGGCAGAATCTCGCTATCTTATTAACATCTTCGGTGAGAAATATAGTAGGTCCGTTTGTTAATGTATGTGCGTCCCCAGTAACCATATGTATAGTGGATTTGTGATACATCTTCTTTTCTAGCGAAGAAGACAAGGATTCCCACTTATCCGGAATAATATTACCCAGTAGTTTTAAATAATACAATTTGATATTTGACATTGTAATATCATTAATATCGTGGAAATTACGCAATAGAGAATAGCTGGATGAATTGTATACCTCCATTTCATTCGCCTTCTATGAATGAAATTGCCTCTTCAAAATCAATGTAGCGCAACAACGTTTTGTATTTACTACAATGTGAAACAATTCGCCGAATATCTTCATAGTGTTTGCTCATAAAATGAGGCATCTCCACGTATCCTGCCTTGTTAATAATAGGAATACTTTTATTACAGTCGTGACTAACAATCGTATGGACCTGTGCGTCTTCGAACCTAGATCTAAAATCACCAATCGTCTCCTGCATATCTTCAAATTGCGGAAGTGTCGCCGACGAAAGAACTACATTCTCAATAAGATTGTCCGTCCAGTTTTTATGGATAATGCTGTGAAATTCGTGCTCGTCATAATCCATCGTAATCGTCGGCTCGTCCCAATACATAATGATGTCTTCCTTCTTGTTAAACGCCAACATATAATACATTGCTGGTAAATATGATTTAATATCGGTAATCATAATCTCCACTTTATTTCCTACCGTATTATCTACTTTACCGATGCCACCGGTTCGCCTATTTTTTGTATAGTCTTTGGCTGCGTAATAATGGAGTCTAATATCTTCTGCGTCGCTACAGCCAAACGCAAAGGCAACCTTCTTGTGTGCTGAAATGGCTGCTTTTGCCAGGGACAACCCGACGTGTCTGGCCGCGCACACGAATATTACGCGACAATGTTCGGAAAGACCAAGCGGAGACAGTGTCTTCCCTGTACCAGTTGGTGCAATATACTGAATCAGCTTAGGTTTCGGGTCCTTACAATATGTGAATAGCTCCTTCTGGTGATCGTATAATTTATCATCCGAATACTGAAACAGATACGTGTTATTCTCAATAATCTCCGTCCCTCGTCTAATAACCTCGGTATAATCAATATCACTGCGAAGATGTTCCAGAATAATAGTCGTATTCTTTTTCAGATTATTATTGAACCCTATAAAATTAAACGTAATCATTTTAGATAGCGTATAGTAATAGAATACCCATTTTTTCTCTTTTTTTGAATGATGCTTATATAATTTGGATATAAGCCTGATTATAACAAACTCTATAATATCATTCTTCTGCTGTGCTAATTGTTTATCTGTATTATTAAAACGAATCGCATCCGCCTTTTTAATAGTGATGTCGCTATTTTTAATAGTTGTCAAATAATCAATCCCATATTGTTTTGCAATATTGGCAATGTCGGCTTGAAGATATTTGCAGTAGACATAATCGTCCAATATTTCGGTTGAGGTGATTTTTAGAAATGAAATTAGCGAAATGCTCTTATTTAGTGAAATATTAACATGGTTAAATCCACCGATAATAAGATTATTAATATATTTATCTTTTTCTGATAGAGGAATCTCAATGCTATTCCATTCGGTCTTTGTTAGTTTACACTGATTAAAATCCATCTGTGTGTTTAATAGTATAGTTATTATTAATTCAATTTTAAAATTGATTTAATAAAAGATAATATATAAGAATTACAATATGACGCAACACATCTATTCCATTGAGGGGAATATTGGTTCTGGAAAATCAACCGTAATTAAGCTATTGAAAGAAAGATTCTGTGATAATAAAAACGTTCACTTTCTACTTGAACCAGTCAATGAATGGGAGTCCATAACCGACGAAAATGGCAACAACATTATTGAAAAGTATTACGAAAATCAGGAGAAATACGCGTTCTCGTTTCAGATGATGGCTTATATTACGCGTCTCTCGCAACTACAGAAGGCAATTAAGAAGGGATACAAATATATAGTCACTGAACGAAGCGTAATGACGGATAAGATGGTGTTTGCGAAACTTTTATACGACGACAACAAAATAGAGAATATTAATTATGAGATTTACAACCGATGGTTTGACGAGTTCATTACCGACATCCCCCAGATTAATTACATATATATAAGAACAAGCCAGAAATAGCAGAGCAACGTGTAGCTAAGCGGTCAAGAACAGGAGAGAATATTCCGCTTAGCTACTTGAAGCGATGCCACGAATACCACGAAAAGTGGATGAATGAAAATATGAATGAAAAAAACATTATCGTCAATGGTAATGGCGATATAACAGAGGAGCTGTATAACAAGGAGATTATTGATAAAATAACTAATCATATTAATGTGGAAACCATTAAAAATCACGTGTTAATGTTTGATGGAGGTAGTCGCGGAAACCCAGGTCATGCAGGTTGTGGATACGTAATCTACGACTCGTCCTACAGAATTGTGTACGAGGGTTCACAGTCACTCGGTATTCAAACAAACAATTATGCCGAATATATGGGGTTCATTTTGGGTGTTAAAAAAGCAAGTGAACACAAAATAACCAATTTGGTTGTAAAGGGTGACTCTCTTCTGGTTATTAATCAACTGAATGGAACTTATGCGGTTAAATCGGATAATCTGAAACCTCTCTACAATGAAGCGAAAAACATTTTACAACAGTTTGATAATATTCAGTATATCCATGTAAAACGAAATAATAATTGTGCCGCAGATGAACTTGCTAACCGCGCAATGGACGAGGACGGAGATCAACAGGGAGGTCGTTTCTGTTAATTAAAACATTATTCTATCATTTTAACATCTATTATTTTATTGCCCTTATACTGAAGATGATTTGGTTCCCTTTTTGTTGTTGGAAATAAATCGTGACCATATATATCTTGCATAAGTAACCACTCAAAGAGTCCTCCCAAATAAATATGTATATTATCAAACCCTAGTTCTGAAAGTTGTTTATACTTTGAATATACACTATTATCTGTTGAATTCTCTCCGTATAGTATTATGTGACTCTCTGTTCTTCCGGAAGATAGCAACGTATTTACCTTTGTCACTTCTATAGAGGCGGGTAGTGTATTATCTATTAAACACTTCTGATTACTTGAAGGGAGTGTGTTTATTATTACGTAATCTTTTTTAATTGCTTCTTGAACATCTTCAAAATTTATTTTATTAATAGATACAGAGTTTCCCATTAATAAAAACTATTTTTTTCTTTTATATTCTATTTATTACAATCAATCAAATTTAATTGTAACTGATACATTTTCTTGTTTAATAGTTTTGGATGCTGATATGGAAAGTTCCTCTCGCTTCTTCCGCGTTTTACTATTCGTCAATGTGAGCCGACGCTTGGACGTACTGTTTCTATTATTCATGTCCTTTTCAATATCCGCATAGTTTGCCTTTATGTATGCGATGATCTCATTCTCGAGGGCCCACTTAAAAAAATTTAATTGTCCAATAGTCGTTTGTATCATCGTATCGTTCTTGTATGGTATAGTTATTCTATCCCACCTACAAAATGGATCAAATCTTTTCTTTGAATACGCCTTTAATTTTAATTTGTAATCATTGTACACCTTAAACCTACGACCTTCATCTAGATTATATACTGTGAACTTCTGCTTTGCGTAGTTTGTTACAAACCAATCAACGATTCGCAGAGAGATTGGAGATTCTCCATTAATAATATTCAGCATTACTTCTAGATTATCGTCCTCCTCATAAAATTTTATTAAATTATTTAACAGTAAACTATTTTGCGTTGTGTATGAGGTCATTGAATACTTATTAAATCATTATTTTAAATACTTATTACGATATATTCATTGTCTCTTCCTCACAGACTTCCTCCTCGCAGACTTCCTCCTCACAGACTTCCTCCTCACAGACCTCTTCCGTTTACGTCTAATGCTCCTTGGTTTTTTATTTTGTCTACCCTTCCCTTTATTAAGTTTACTTAACTTACTCGCTAACCGTTTAGACATTTCATCGCTTTGAGAGTTCTCTGAATCATCGTGTGGTTTCGCATATCTTGCCATTTTAATAATTAGCTTCTGTTTTTTCGTATCGGTCAATTTAGATATTTCATATGCCTCTCCGTAATCAATAACTTTAATACTACCGTCAGTCTGAATTATTATATTACCTCCATTCATATCATAGTTTTGGATTCCATTATCTATTAACAACTCTGCGACTTTCAAGACCTTATTGTAAATATCTTCATTTGTTGATGTGTTTTTTAAAAGCGTCCCTTCAATTAACTCCATTATCATATGTATATCCCTGCCTTCAACGTAATATCCGTATATTTTAGCTCCAACTCCTATTTCTCCAGCTATATGTGACATTTTTAACTCTGTCCATGGATTTTCCTCGTGCATTGCGTCATCTGGAGCATCAAATAAATTCATTATCTTCAATAATTTATCTGGATGATCTAATACCTTATACACACCATATCCAGATGGCGAAATTTGTTCCCCTCGCATATAGTCATCAATATTTAATACTGGTATGTTATTGGGGGGAAGAGGGTAGTTCAATGAAGCCATTATAATAAAAGATGATATTTTAATCACCGTAATTGGAATTTTTTGGTATGAGAAACTGCTCTTGTTTTTCTATAATATCATGATAAGAATCGTTTGTAAAGAATGGGTTTGCACACACCTGTTTAACAAGCTCCCGCTCATTTAATTTATTATTTGCGTCCTCCCTCTTATTAATAGAACCATCATACACCCTTTCTATGGATTGTTTATCACTTGGATTGTCCTCTTTACACGAGCGCTCTGGCTTACTCCCATCAGTCCATATAATTATCTCCATTTCATCCATTTAAATAACACAACACAATATTATTGAATAATAAATGTAAAAATATAATTGAAAAAATATACTTGAAAAATAAATTATATTTACTCACACCTTTTTAATTTTCAGTTGTTTTGTAAAAACAAAATCGTTTGAATTCTTCACGCGTCTCTGTAAATTACATTTCAAACAACATATTACTGTGTTTGAATTAGAGTGACATATGTCGTTGTCTATTCTATCAAGCGTCCATTGTTGGTCGTCACGAACCTTTGTAAACAAAACTTTTACCTTATTGCGACAGTAATAACATTTAAGCTTACACGCTACTAATTTCTCCAGCACATTATCCATATTAACCAGCTTGTTCGCATCGTATACATCCTTTTTAACATCTTGTGATTTATATCCGTTTATTTTACGTGTAATTTCCCCCTTAAGATGTGGCGAGTTTTCATCGTCAACATTCATAAAATACTTATTAACTAGATGGATTTGTTCTGATATAGGCGGTTCTTCGTAGGTTGCAACATTCCTGAACTCATTATGTTTATTACCATTAACAAGGTTAATATTATGTTTTCCGGTAATAGATATTTGCTTCATATACTGCTAGTATATTTTTTAAACTAATTATTAGCATATAAAAAAGAGGTTAAACTTAACTCGCTATTATAATAAAATGAATAAAGATGAAACGTGTCAAGAGCTTAAAGATATCCGGTATAAAACTATGTTTATAACTGGGAATAAACAGACAAATAATAGCACAACAGACACAAGCGAAGTTGATATTGGTATAATGCTAGATAAAGAACTAAACCAAAATAAAGCAGAGCCGTGGAGTAAGCTGAATAAAACAGCAAAAATTGCTAAAATTAAAATTTATACAGCAGATTACTCAATCGTAAAGGACATTACGTTGGACGAAAAAAAAGAATTAGAAACATATCTCATTACTGCTATGGATAGAAAACGTCTTACCAGCATAAAAGATGTTACATATGATAAAGACGCTGGTCTTATTAAAACAATTCCTTCATTAACATTTAATCCTACTACACGTAAATTTACACTAAAACGCAGCGACAAACGGACTTCTACGATCAAACATCTTACCCCAGATAGTAAAAAGAAAAAGGACCCAAAAGACAAAAAACCGCGTCGCAAAAAAGAGACAGTTAAAGAGAGTAATTCCTAGAAAATTGATGTATTTATATTAAAGATAATTACATATAATAACAAATGACTGACATTGTTTCGGAAGATTACGATGAACTTCTGGAAGGAATAATTATACTGATTGACAATCTTATTATGTCGGAACCGATGCTGTATGCGAAGCCAAAATTCCATGATATAATCATAGACGAGGTTACTAACCTCATACAGATTCAATTAGAGGACACAGATAAACCAGATTATCTTATAAAACGTGCGGTAAACGAGGGTATGCGGCATTATTATACAGTACACAATCCTCGTCGGTCCTACAACCGCAGTATTATTTTGAAATTACCAAATGTTATCGCTATGACTACAAAGTTAAATTATCTTAAAAATATTCCGCAACCGGAACAGCGAACGAACGAATGGTATTTATTTAGACAAACAGTTCTTACCGCAAGTAGCATATGGAAAGCTTATGGAAGCGAAAAAGCGAAAAACCAAATTATATATGATAAATGCGAACCAGTTGATCTTGAAAAATACAATCGTGTAAATATGGAATCGCCTATGCATTGGGGGCAGAAATACGAGGATGTTTCTATTGAGTGGTATGAGAACCACTACAATACAAAGGTCACTGAGTTTGGTTGTATTCCACATAAACACATTCCATATCTGGCCGCTTCGCCAGACGGCATCAACACTGATATTAACTCAAAGAGATATGGTCGTATGTTGGAGGTTAAAAATATTTTCAATCGTGAAATAACCGGGATTCCGAAATTAGAATATTGGATACAAATGCAGGTCCAAATGGAGGTATGTAACCTAAACGAATGTGATTTTCTTGAAACAAGATTTATTGAATATGAATCATACAACGATTTTATGTCAGATGGATGTTTTAATTTTACAGAAACCGAAAACATTAAAGGTATTATTATTTGCTTTATTCAGAATGAAAAACCCATATACGAATATGCTCCGTTATATCAAACATTTCAACAATATGAGATGTGGGAACAGGATATTATGGAGAAACACAGAGAGAAGGTGTGGTTGCGAAATATGTATTGGAAACTAGACGAGATAAGCTGTGTGTTAGTTTTAAGAAATAAATTTTGGTTTAATTCTACAAAACACGTTTTAAAAGACATATGGGATTCTATTGAAGAGGAGCGCGTGTCGGGACATCAACATCGCGCACCCAATACACGTAAAAAAGCCGAGGAAGTAAAAGAAAAGACATGTAGTATTATTTTGAACAACGGCGTTGCAACCATCGTTAATAAAAATAATCAGGAACCTGTTATTAATGAACCTGTTATTCCGGAACCTGTTATTAATGAACCCGTTATTCCGGAACCCGTTATTCCGGAACCCGTTATTCCGGAACCCGTTATTCCGGAACCCGTTATTCCGGAACCCGTTATTCCGGAACCCGTTATTCCTGAACCTGTTATTAATGAACCTGTTATTAATGAACCTGTTAAAGAAAACATCATATTGCAAAATGTAATGACACTTCCAGCGAAGAGAA
>JGI20151J14362_10003534_pt1 | contig 10656 bp, 4 predicted proteins | sample COG_01_FD_14362 | JGI IMG/M metagenome (IMG submission 14362) | reverse complement strand
GGACAAAACACCATCGACCTCTCAGACCTTGCACCGGGCACGTACCTCATCGGTCCCTTGAACGGTCCCAAGCAACGTCTTTCTCGGGTGCGGTGAATGCATGCACCAAATGCTACGCACCAAAGTTTCTCTACATTGTTCCTAAAACCACCATGTACCGTATTCTGGTCATTTTTCTACTTGCTACAGGATGCAGCACTGCCCAAAACGAAATTGCGGAGTACTCCGAACACGGGGTTCGTTTTGTGCGCCTTGACGCCGGTGCTGTGGGTCAGATTCAAATGGTTTTCAAGAATGAGCAGGGGGAGCGCTACAGATCACTTAATTTAAGCTCAACGGCATTAGAACAAGGAGAATTACTCTTGTTCGCCACGAACGGGGGCATGTTCCATGTAGATAGAAACCCCGTTGGACTATTCATTGAGGAGAACGAGGTTCGCTGCGAGTTGAACACGGATGAAGGCAGCGGCAACTTTTTCCTGAAGCCCAACGGTGTTTTTGCGGTATCACAAAGCGGTCAGGCGGTGGTTATCACCTCGGAGCAATGGTTGACTGAGAACCCAACATCAATCAAATTCGCCACACAATCGGGCCCAATGCTTGTCATGAATAGTACTATCCACCCGGTTTTCACGGAGGGCTCTGCGAACAAGGACATCCGATCAGGTGTGGGAGTCGATCAAAATGGGAACGTCTTATTTGGCTTAAGCGAAGCCCCGGTGAATTTCCATGACTTTGCAACCGCATTTTTGGAAGAAGGCTGCATCGACGCGCTTTACTTGGATGGTGCTATTTCTCTGTTTCACACACCCCAACGACCGGAAGCAGGCCAATTCGGGGTGATCATTCAAGTGGTCGCGATAACTAATCAAAAATGATGGTGCCCTTCGTGTAGCCGTAATTGGATTCAACCATCATAATAGCGTCTGAACCATATGCGGCGTACTCCATACAATAGCTGGTTTCAATGACGATGCTGGTCCCAGCAATCTGGTAAAAGTTTTGATCGATGCGACGCACCGTAACCTCGTAGTTGCCAATTTCCACCTCTGTCGGGACCAAGACGCCCCCCGCATCCTCCACTCCCCCGTACGAACCAATAACCTTGGAGCCGTAGCTCAGGTCCATTCGTTCATAGAACTCGACGATGTCGCAGTTGTCGATGACCGCACCAGAAGCAGGAGCAGGAGCAGGAGCAGGCGCAGATGGCACACCCGACATGATTGCAATCAGGGAAGGGAAAAGAAAGCTCAAAGTCATGTGATTCGAATTATGGTGTGTCGTTTGCTATTGAGTTCAGGCAGAATCATTGAATTACAACGCGTCGCCAAACCATGGCTCCGCTCGTCAACGACAGACGCAATAGGTAAATCCCTGGTGGATGTCCCGAAACATTAAGCTCAGCGAATTCCCGCGATGGAGACAGAATCTCCTGCACGGCTTCACCATTCAAGGTGTACAGGGAAACAGAATACAATTCGCTGCCTGTAACGTACAAGGTCTCGCGAACCGGGTTCGGAAAGACGATCAGCTGAGGTGCTTCAGATGATTCAATGCCTACGTACGGATCGTAGTTGTAATAGTTGATGGTCGGGCAAGATGGACCATCGCCGCAATCATACACGACTTCCACGAAATAGTAATAGTTCAGGGTGTCCAGCACTTCGAAGTATGCATATTGTTCGTTGAGCTCGTTGAAGTAGATGATTTCGCCCGTGGCGATGTCCTGCGTACCCCAGAGGTATTGGGCACAATCGGTGCTGTCCGCGCTGACCAAAATGTTGATGTTGGGTTTCTTGACAACAATGCTGGCCGGCGGTGCCATGACGTCGGTGATCTCTACCTCGAATGAGAAGAGCTCGTTGCACGTAGTGACGGGATTGGTTACCAGCACCTCGAGTCCCGTTGCTCCTGTTTCATCGTTCCAATCCACCAGCACTTGGCCGACGGTCTCCCCAGAGGTGATGGTTCCAAAATTCGGGTCAACATTCCACTCATATTCCAGGGTGAGGTCGGCGTAAGGAATGGTATACAGCTGATCCGAACTACCATAACACGGGCTCCCGTTTCCCTGAATGGCGTTAATCTCCGGAAGTGGGTTTACAGTGATCTCAACGGGGTCCGAACTAACGATCCCACACGCATCCGTGTACGAGACATAGTAGCTGGTGTTGATGAATAGCGAATCCGACTGATAGTCTTCTCCCCCTTCCTGAACCACTTCCCACTCATCGGCATTGAGCTGGTACCAGGTGTAGTCAAACCCCTCGTATCCCCCTGAGGGCCCTGAGCTCACCACATCCGCATACTCTTCTGCACAGATGGGATTTTCCACGAACGTCAACTGACCCGGGATCAACGAGTCCAGGACATTTATGAGCACGGTATCCGATTCAATTACGCCGCACCCCAGCAGACTTGTAAGCTCGACAAAGATTAAAGTGTCTTGCACCAGAATCAACTCATTCAACACGTCATCATTTTGATCAGCAATCGCCGCAAAGTCTTCCTCGCCGGTTTCGATGAACCATTGGAATGCATATTGATCGCCCCCTCCCGTGGGCACCGCGGAGAGGTTCTGAGGCGCCGTGCCGTAGCAGATGACATCATCCAAAGGCTGCACCTCAAAGGCCAACGGTTCGAATACATTGACCTGCAAGGCATTGGAGACCAGTGTTCCGCACCCGTATGCATCGGTCACGCGCAAGCGCACGGAGAGGGTATCCGTCACCAACCCCGGATTAAAGGAGTCGGGCTGCTCTTCCCCGGTCCCTGCGAAATTACCCGACAAGTCGGTGTCCAGCTCCCAAGCGTATTGCAGGGGGCCGCCGCCACCGCTGGCCAAACTCTGGGCGGTAAACCCAGGCGCCAAATCCTCATAGCAAAGGGTACTCCCGTCGTAATCGTCCGTAAAAGCGATCTCCGGTGATACCAAATTACCCAATACGTAAACGGTAAGCGTATCGCTCTCGACCGTGCCACAGCCGTAAACACTGCTCGTTTCCATGTACAAGCTCGTAATTTCCGTCAGCGGATGATTGGTCAACTCAATCTCACTCATGCCCGCGATGGGCTCAAACGGTTGGCCATCAGCGGCCTCGTACCATTGGTGATTCAACCACGGGTAATCCTCGAGTTCAGAGGCAAGCAAATCAACCGGCGTATTGAAACATAGGGGATTCCCATCCCAACCGACCACCGTAGCCTCTTCTAGGTCCGGGAGCACGGAGATTTGCATGGTTTCGGAGTACACGGCACCACATCCATTGACGTTGGTGTATTCCACGTAATACTGCGTGGTATCGGTCAATGCAGGGGTTTGGTACAGCAAGCTATTGGCCCCATCAATGGGCAAGCTCACTCCATCTGCGTCGCTGTACCATTGCATAATGAAGGCTTCACCTCCACCTGTTGCAGGCTGAGCGATAAAGGTCGCTGCCGGTGTGTCATAGCAAATGATTTGCTCCAGACCGGGGCCCACCATTCCAGGACTCAACTCCGCCCAAACCGGAACAAGCAAGTCATTCGAATAATACGTGCCGCAACCAAAATCTGAGATGCTCTGCATGCGAATTTGCACGGTATCCGTCAATGTGAAGGGTACCAAATCCTCTTCGTTGAATTGGACATCGATCCACGGGCCGGTCATCGCAGCCACCTGCCAGGCATTCGACCAGTCTCCATCGGCCCCTGTAGCAGATGAACTTACGGTGGTCGAAGGCGACGCACTCCCGTAGCAAAGGTCTTCGCCCATGTATCCAGTCCAAGCCACAGCAGGAGCCGATATTGGATCCAAAACCTCCACGTGAATTTCGTTTGACGTATAGGTGCCGCATCCAAATTCAGATGTCGACTCGAGGTAGATGTCATAGTCGTTCTGCGCTTCCAGCACCGACCAACTCAATTCGTCCAAATCCGAAGCCAACGAGAACCCTCCATTGTTCAGCTGAATAAACCACTGCTCCGCGAATTCTCCGTCCGCTCCCGAGGCGCCCGCGCTTTCTACAGCGAATCCAGAGCCATAACAAATGGTCTCTACATTCGACGAGACCAATGCGGGAATCACTTCATCCAAAACCGTAACAGTAATCGCATTCGAGAGCAACGAACCACACCCTTCATCGTCAGTAACCGACAATCTGAATTCCGTAGTTGACGTCAAATCACCCGGATTGAATGACGGTGCTGTCGCTCCGCCAACGGCACTCCACCCCATACCGACGTTTGCTTCCCATTGGTATGAATACAATCCACTTGCACCTGCTGCGCCTGGATTATCGAGGGTCGCCGGGGTCGTACCGTAACAGATGGTTTGATCTGCAGAAGTCGTCCCAAGCGACAACGGCTCGTAAACAACAACGGTTAATGCATTGCTGCTCACATCGCCGCACCCCTCTGACGAAGTGGCTACCACGTCAAATGTTGTGGTTGACGTCAAAGGACCAGGGTAATAGCCTGTCGTCCACGACCCGCTTACTTCGTTGCCATCGCTGTACCATTGATACGTGAAATCTTCTCCACCGCCTGAGGGCAACTGAACGACCTCCAAGAAATTACCGGTGTTGATGGCGCACAAATATTCCTCAGCTGCAACAATGACCATCGGATTGGACAGCGGCTCGTGCACTTCAATGCTCAGCACATTGGAAAATGTAATGGTCCCGCATTGCACATCGATGGCTTGCAATCGGTACTCTTGATCCGACACCAATTGACCCGGGCTGAAGGTTTCGTCATTCGCGCCTGCGATGCTCGACCACTGACCTCCGCCAAGGTGCACTTGCCAATTGAATTGGTATTCACCACTGCCGCCGGAAGGAGGGATTACGGCATTCAATTCGCCTGGAAAAGTGTTGTAGCATATTGACGCATCTCCAGCAACAATGGCCACGGTCGGTGCGGCCAATGGCTCCAACACGTCGATGGCTACTGCATTGGAGGTGGCCGCGCCACACCCTTGTGCATCAATGCAGGTCAGCCGGTACTCCATATCGCTGGTCAGGGCACCTGGAGAGAGACTTGTGCCATTGGCTCCATCAATTGGCTCCCATCCAGCGCCACTGTTCGACTCCCATTGGTATGCAAATGTGCCACTCGCGCCAGTTGCCCCTGGATTGGTCAAGGTCATGGGCGAAAACCCGTAACAAACTGTCTGGTCTGAGGTCGTCATTCCGAGCGCCAAGGCATCGTACACCTCTACAGTGAGCGGCTCACTATTGACGATTCCACACCCTGCTGTCGATGTCGCTTCCACCACAATCGTACTGGTTGCCTCGAGAAATCCGGTACTGAGCGTTTGAGCGATCTCATCCTGCAGTGGTGATTCATCGAGGTACCATTGGTAGGTGAAGCCGTCCCCGCCACCGGTCGGAAACTCCTCCATGGATATCGACGTCCCCGTGTTGTCGTCGCACAGCGGACTGTCGGCAGCGACAAGATTGATGGTAGCCGACAAAGGCGCATAAACATCTATGTCCAACACATTCGAAACCACCGTCGATCCGCAAACGGAATCGGTCGCCAACAACCGAAACGGCTGGCTCTCGGTCAACGCCTGAGGCGTGAATGTCGAAGCCTCGGCCCCATCGACGAACAGCCACACGCCGTCCACCTGCTCTTGCCAAATGTATTCGTACGTTCCACTGGCCCCGGTAGGAGGTGTCAACATGACCAATTCACCGGGAGATGATTCATAACACACCTGATTCTCTCCCGATGCAATGGCGACTGTTGGCGGTGCCAACGACGCGTACACCTCTGCTGTCAGTTCATTCGAATACACCGCACTGCACCCGGCATCGTTGTCCGTACGCTGGCGGTAAATCCGCGTTCCCGTCAGGTTAATCAACTCAATGCTGAGCTCAGATAGGCCTTCGAGCGTCTGCCAGGACGTGCCGTTGAATTCTTCCCAAACCGTGGTCAGCGCTCCATCCGCACCCATAGCCGGAGCTGCCTGTACCAAGGAAATTGTGTTGTCACCGTTGCACAAAGGCCCGGACGGGGCTGTGTCGAATGCAATCGTCGACGCGAACAAGGTGTCCACAACCAGCAGCGAAGTCTCAAAAATGACGGAGTCAGCAATGGCTGAGGCAACGCTCGGGATCAGGCAGCGGTATTGGTTACCGTTCATCGCCGTATCAACCGGATTGATGGTCAACTCCGCTGTCGTGGTGCCAGTGTAAGGCGATGAGTCCGTAAGATCTGCCCACTCGACATCATCCAAAAGCTGCCAGAGGTACAATTCAGCGTCCGCCTCTGAATCCAGCAGTACAGAATCCGATGCGCAAGCGAACGTTTGAGCGTGTGCCGTTGAGGCAAACGTCAGCAAAAGACCAATAAGTGGCAGTGCGTGTTTCATGCGTAAGGGTTAACGGTCGTACACTAGATCTCCCGGAGTGGCCGTGAGCTGCTTCCGGATGCGGTAAGAGACGATGGCCAAAGGAACTAAGACGAATAGCAAAACAGAGTAGTAAATCGGGATGTGGGAGAAGGCGACTTCTGAGGCCACGTTATCCAACCCGGAAGCAAGCAAGAACAACTCCAGCCCCAAGTACCCAATCGGCCAAACCAACAAGTAGCTGATGACAAAGGCTGCACCCAACAACACCGATGTGATGACGAGGTAAAGCCTTGTGATGGTCTGATTCTCATACCCAAATGCCATGAGCGTTCCGAGGTTTCGCTTGTTCTGGCTGATGTGCATGCGCAAAATGGCCCCCGTGTAATTGATGATGAGGATCAGGGCGAGCACCACCACCGCGAACGACAGCAGCCGCGCAAACTTGCTGAAGATGCCGAGGTTTTCCTTGTTCTCGACATCGGTGAGGTCGATTTCCAACCCCCCATTGTCAAACTTGGTCTGACAACCGTACTTCTCCTTGTTATCCCTTAGTTCGGCTGCCAATTCCCTCGCTTTCTCAAGGGCATTCAATCGGAAAAGGAGGTATTCGGCATTCAATGTTCCGCCAACTTCTTTGGAAGGCAAAAGATGAACTTTTTGTGCTTCATCCTCTAAAAACCTCTTCTCAGAACCCATTACGGAAGAAGTGTGCAGATAACCTGACAGACACTTGATTTTATTCGGCAAAGGAAGGCTGGCGTTTTTCGCCTTAGACTCCGGCAAAAAGTAAAAGGGTTTGGGGCGTTCTTCGGTCGCTTTGCCCGACACCAATTGCAACATGGTTGCTTCTGTCAAAGCGACATCCAAATCAAGCGGCAAGTATTGAAGGACTCCCAACACAGGGAGGGTCACCACTGTTTGACTGCGGTCATTTACAACCCAATTCACAGTAGGCAACTCATTGGCAGGCAAGGGCCAAAGCCCAAACTCACTGGCCGCTTTCACCGACAAAACGACCCCTGTTCTGCGCTCTTCGACATCAAACGGAGAACTCAAACTTGCTGACGTCAAAAAATTGCTCGTATCCGACAACATCATGGTCCAAAGCGGATGCTCTTCATTTGCGAAGGCCCCTACCAATTTGGTACGCGTGGAGTCTGCCGAACGGAAATTCATGTACTGTTTGGCCATGAACTGCACGTCGTTCACTCCAAACTGAGTTTGAAAGGCTAAATTATCAATGAGTCTTGCCTTAACATCCGCACTCCTGCAGCTAGTACTAGGAACCGTAGCGATAAGCAACTGGACGTAATCGTTGTCCATTTTTGCTTCCAAAAACTCGAGGATTTGTTGGCCAGCGCCCAGGCTGAATAATGCTAGAAAGTCAATCACCACCAAAAAGACAAGAGTATTCCAACGCTTGCCACCTCCAAGGGATTTCAATTCAGCCTTGAACAACAGGGAGTGCAATGACGGCTTTTTCATTAGGCAGCAGTTTCTTCGAAGTGAGACTTGAGTTTCGCAGAGAGGGCTTCGTGTGAAATTGTTCCATTCGTACTCTTCCACGCGCCGGCTTCCCGTGCGAACACATTTTCCTCAAGGATTTGTCCAATCTGCTCTTGACCATCTGCAGACGTCGAGCGACCTGTCATCAATACAATTCGGTCGGCGAATGCCAAACTGAGGTTGATATCGTGAGAAACAATCAAGCCGGTTCGCTCTTCTGAAGCGATGTGGGCCTTGAGCGTGTTCATGACTTTCTGGGCGTTGCCCCAATCCAAATTCCCTGTTGGCTCATCCCCAAACAGCACTTCATGGGGACTGATGATGGCCTGAATGAAGGCCAATCGTTGCTTCTGCCCTCCACTCAAAGCTCCGGCGTTCTTGAGCTCAAAATCTGAATCGGTGACGTTTTGCAACAATTGATGAGCGAGCGCCTTCGATCGCAGCCGCACCTGACTGAATGCATCCACATCCGCCAAAGACGGCAGAATTGCATTGGATTGAAGGGATACTTTTTCAAACAAATTAGTCCGCTGGAAGATGAAGCTGTATTCCTTGCTTCGGAACTGCGCCAACTCCTTCGGATCACCTTCCCACAAATCCAGTAACGCGTAATTGCCTCTGCTGCTATGGTAGGTTAGCTCGGTGCGTGGATCTTTTGCAACCGTCTGATTCATCAATCCCAATGATTCAATGAGCGTGCTCTTCCCGACACCTGAGGCTCCCAGAAAAAAAATGAGTTCCCCTTTGAAGACATCAAACGCATCGATCTCTAAGACCGGCTTGCTCGCGCCCGGATACTGACACTTCAAATTACGAATTGTGAACAGTCGCTTCATCGCTAGTCAATTTTCAAATCCGGGAAAAAACCTTGCCTCAACCCAATAAAATCGCTCATTTGGAGACCGGGCTATCCGCCATTCCCTATCCGAAATAGGTAAGTCATCCCAAGTATAATAGGCTGACAGAACTTTTTCGTAGGCATCCTCAAAATCATCATCTTGCATACCTCTCACTTGAGAAACTTTGACATCTCGTAAGGAGGAAATATTAAAATCAACCTGGAAGAACTCAATCCAGATTTCCCCCATCGTCTTTTGCAAATACTTCTCAACTTGAATCGGATCTCCGACCTGCACTTTGATGAGATGCAGACACATGTCATAGAGGGCATTTGCCTTTTGAACTCTGGTTCCAGCTGTTTTCAGCATGCCAAAAGCCTGTGAAATTTGGTTGTATTCACTTCTTGTTATGAACACGTATGGAAGCAGAACAGTTTCTTCATCGCAGTTTTCAATAGACGTATATCTGCGCATTGCTAAGTCCCCACCACGATCCAGAAAAGTAATTGATGTTTCCCGCGTCAAGCCCCCTTTCATCAGTGTCTGGATCGCATTTTCTCTACCAAGACTGTCCATTGGGATTCCTGTCCCGTCTAAAATATTTTGGAGTTTATCAATCTGTTTTTGTGTTTGTACAAACCATTCCTCTACGTCTGTTTCAAACGCCTGAGAGAAGGATTCAGGATTAGTTTTTGCTCCTCCATGGGTTGATTGTGTGATGAACTTCGCTCTCCTTGAGTCGTATGTATTTTCATTTTCAAATTCAAACCCGATGATACCTGGAGCGAACCGTTTCAAACTTGTTGGATTTCCAGCGTTATCGTTCTGTTTTTTCAATCCATCCATCCAGTTCAGAACATCCGATTGAAACTTCATGCTACTCTCAGTCAAATACGCTGTGGCTTGAAAGGCAAACAAAGAAGCATTGATTCGTTGCAACTCCTTGCGGACTTGTGCACTGCTATAATTGGCATCCACAGCATGATTACCCTCGTCCCCAATAAGGATTACGATATTGGTTTCATTCGGGTGTGGTGACCAATCTCTAAGGTTCTCCAAAATCCCCTTATATACTGCTTCAGGTCGATTAGTCCCTTTGGATTTACACTCGATTTTTTGAATTGCTGCACCCATATCACCATCATATGTGCGGATCTCACCTAAATTATCCCAACATTCATCTGGACAATCTGGGTAATCACGGTAAATGCCAAATCCAACTTGCATTTGCACTTCACCACCGTAATCCAAAGACCAGTCATTAATATCTTGAATGCTCTTCGATATTTCCCCAAAATATCGCCCCATACTAGCGGTTGCATCAACGATGAAGAGCAAGTTGACTTTCTTCATTTGCTCTCGTAAATCATCCAGTTTTTGTCTTGTTTCAATCAATGAAACGTTTGACGAAGCAGAAGTACTGGAGCCTACAATGGCCAATAATTCACGGCGCTTATTTTCGACTTCACGGCGCATTCCCTCACCTATGTCAGGAAACGCAGGCGTGTGAGGAATAGTTTCTCGATCAAGAACGCTGAGTTTGACTCCACTGTTGCTACTCCTGCAAGAGACTTCGTAATCACGTAACTCAGATTCATTCATGAAGAATGGAATTTCTTCTCCTAGGGGAGCATCAGTGGATTCAATGGTGGCAGGACCGTAAGCCACACGCCTATTCCACTCCGTAAGGTACTTTTTAGGCATCCATCCTAGGATAACACTTCCAGCACTCCCATCTTTAATAGTCGGGGTGACACCCAAGAGCATGGCTGAATCTGTTTCCTTATACACATAAAGAATGCGAAAAAGGCCCGCCCGTCTTCCTTTTTGCGCATCCTGACTTGATACATTGGGATGGTCATAAAGCTGAGTCCTGGTAAGCTGTTCTTCAGCACTACTTTGCAGATCAAGATTCGGAACTACGAGCGCTTTCCTGCCTGCGCCTCCTGATGTTTTCATCGCCCAAGGGCT
>JGI20151J14362_10003520_pt1 | contig 10681 bp, 4 predicted proteins | sample COG_01_FD_14362 | JGI IMG/M metagenome (IMG submission 14362) | reverse complement strand
GGTTCGTGTCCGTCATGCGCGACGCACCACGAGGCTCTGAGGTTCGAGACTGCGACGTACGCTAAGACGGCGGATGACAAAAACTGGGTGGTCTTTGCGGGCGCGGCGAGGATGGAGTCGGACGGCACCTCCTACCCGGCGCTGTTCAAGATCACCGCGGACCCCTCAGACTTCACCGCGGGTACCGGTACCGGTCAGGAGATGTACCTCGACGGGTCGAGTGAAGCGCTTAAGCTTCCAAGCGCGTGCGAGGGTGTGACTGACGCGAAGCAGGGTCGCCACACCTCGTTCACGGCGCTGACCAAACACGGGTCGTACGGGTACGCGGGCACCTCGGGTCGCGACGCTAATTGCGATGGATGCGAGCACCGTTCGGCGTGCGTGGTTATGTTCTCGCTCGACTACACCAGTGGGGATTCCCCGACGAATGTCATCGTGTTTGAGGGTGGTAAAGGAGGCCTGGAAGAGAAGGATGTCTGGGCCGCCGCGGTTGAGCCCGTCGGCGACATGGGTGCTGACGGTGGGTTCATCTACTTCGCAGTCGGTGACCGCTCGAACTCCGGTTTCGGGAGGATCGTCAAGGTCATGATCGGAGGGACGGATACGGCATCGACGTGCACATCGGGCTGCTTCAAGCGCGTGGGTACGTTCGAGGAGAGCGCTCCGTTCGGAGGCATCGTCCACGTCGCCGACCTCAACGGGATCGTGTCCCTCAGTCGGTCGTTTTCAAACACGACGTACACGAAGTTTTCAACCGCGTCGGTGACCTCCATATCTCCGCAGTTTGTCAGCTCGGCGACTTCCGGGACGGTCGTCACGATCCAAGGGACCGGGTTCTACTCTCCCTCGAATGACGACTCGACTTACAACGTGAGCTGCAGGTTCGGCCACACCTCCACTTTGGACTCGGACTTTCAGGAGGAGGCGTGGAGCGGCGCGACTTACGTATCTTCCACGGAGATTCGCTGCACGGTGCCCTCAGCATCTGATTCGATGACCTCAACCAAGACGGACAATCGGCAGACGTACACGGAACTCGAGGTTTCATTTGACGGGTTCCCCATCGATGGTGTCCCCGCGTCCGGGTCGCTCGATCCTTACTGGGGGAAGAGCATGTGGACTCGCCACAACGCGGTGGTCCTCTACTATGATGAACCGATCTTCGCCGCTTTCGACGTTGGACATGGCGACTATGGGAACAAGGTACTCTTCACGGGAGAAAACGAGACCAACGCGCCCGTCACGGTTCGAGTGTTCGGAGGGCCCTTCATCGACAGTGACGGCAGCGATGGTGGACCGGCACGTCTGAAGTGCAGGTACAACGGCGACGCCACGACGGACGTCGAGGCAACTTTCATCGCCGTAAACCAGCTGGATTGCCCGCTGTGCGAGGTCTCCACCGCGTCAGGGGTCGAGCGTTGCGGTGTACACGGAACATCGGGCGCAGCGCAGTACATCCCACTCCCATGGTTGGCCGGTGGAGAGCCCAAGGCCGACGTCGACGTCTCAATCACGATGAACGGTGTCGAATATCACGCCTCGGGCTCCACGGTTCTACACCTGTACGGATCACCCCACGGGCTGAACGTGCTGCACCCGAAATGCACCGAAGACGGGTTTTCCGGCGTGGTCACTGACGCCACGCTTGGCGTGCTGAACGGGGGTCAACGCTGCAGACACAACTTTCTCAGCTACCCCGGTAACGCCGAGGCTGACGGGACTATGAAACTCGACGCCGTCGAGGTGAGCTTGGCCGACGTGCAAGGGACGGTGATCAAAAACGACATGGGCGTGGGCGGTACGCGTGGATTCACGATTACAGCCGCAGTGAACGCGACTGGCTCCGAAGGATCCAGTAGGGACATCCTGACCCTGGACCCTGCTGGTGTGGAACGCGTAACTGTTGACGGAACCACAACTTTTGAACTCTCACTCAGCTTTGTCCCAATCCAGGGAGTTTACGAGATTTACTTCACCGGGGAGGATTGCACCGATGGATCGACCTGCACTGCTCTGAGTGCCACTAATTCGTTCAAATTTACGGTTCAACCCGGAAAAGCGGTTGGTCTTGATTTAGAACCCGGGAAAGCGGTCGGAACATATTTGACCGATTCCCAATTTCCTCCCGGAACCACAGTGGTAAACGCGTCTGAATCGGTCGAAATCGATTATTTGATGGTTTACACAGTCGACGCAGGCGGAAATCCACTGCTGTCACTTGACGCTGGAGGTAACTCAATCACAGCGGAATTAGTCACAACTGATACACATTCTAACGGAACCCATGTTGCGAGGAGTTCGGGCGCAACACTGAAAGGCACTGTAACGCAAACAATCATGGATTATAACGACGGCAAGTTGCAATTCATCGATCTGACTCTGGACTCCGCCGCTCCGTCTGGTCAGCGAATACCGAATCAAAATGATGTGATAACTTACGGAGAACCGTCCAGAGGGCCGCATGGGACCGATTCCAAATATCTTATTCAGTTCAGTACATCCTTTGACGGTAACACAGCTTATTCTCACGCTGTCGTGGAAATGCGCCTTGGAAAGGCGGTCTATTTGCGTGTAAATGACACGTACAGCATGGTAAGTATTGTTTGTTTCAATCCCTTCCCATCCTTTTAACGCATTCCGCGTGCTGCAGATTGAAATTGATGCCACTGAAGAAAGCATGCCCGTGCCGCGAAGAATAGAGATTGCGGCATACGACGGCGGCAATAATTGGTAAGCGACCGCGCTACGTATATTTCACTTTAAAACGCTTATCACTGTTGTTCAAAACAGGGTTGGAGCAAATGTTGATGATACAAACGTCACAGTTTCGAGCCCATCGGATCCCGCGTTAGAGCTCTCCGGGACGTTGATGACCGCGCTGAACATATCGACGGGAACTTGGTCGTTCGCAAGTATTGAGGAACCCATCAACGTGCACACGCCTCTTCTCAACGAATACACCTTGCGCTTTTCACCCGGATTTGAATCCAGCCTGATTCCGGTTGACCAGATTGTCAAAATCAATTTAGGGAGCAGGGGATATCAGCTTTCTGCCTCCCTGCCCGCTGGCTTTGGTCCGTTCGCAGCCGCAACCACTGTGCTCTTTGATGCGTTCGACGTGCAAGTCATGGACGCCGGTGGTAATTTCATGGGGAGTTCAGATCGTTACGCGAACGTCGATACGTCAACTGTCATCAGAAAGATCAAATTGTCATCCCAAACTTTACAGTTGACAGGCACGACGACGCTTTATACAGCTGGAGATGGAAAGGCTACTTTTAATGCAGTATCGGCCTTGACGCCGAAGAATGGCGCGCACGTTATCGTCATGGAAGAGGAAGAAGCCACGGTCGACAGCGTCGTCAAGGCTGCGTCTCTGAAATCCGGTACATTTACAGTCGATATTGCTGTTGGAAGTGCATCTCACTTGGCTGTCTCGGGAAATCCAGACTCTCTCGTGTCTATCTCGCTCGGCGCAAAGCTGCAACCAACTGAGATTGTTCATTATGGCCTGAGTGACAAGATCACGCCGCTCGATGTCTACACCATTCAATCCGTAGACAGTGGAGGAAATCTTCTGACTTCTTTCGTTCCTTTCTACGAGAACGTTACAACAGTTTTGTCCACGGAGACGACGAATTACATCGCGACAGAGGATTCCAGCATGTCAGTGAGCAACTCTTCTGCTACGATAACGGAGCAAGTCGGCAATGATGTCTATGTATCGCTGGACACCGTGGAGAAGACGTACAAAAATACTACGCAGGTGACAGAAGTCAGCGCAACACACGTTGTGCAGTACAGAGTTGTCGTGAATTTCAAAACTGCGTACACGTTGTACCAGGAGCGCACAATCACTGCGAGCTTGAATGATACGAGTCGGGAACCGTATCCGTTCACGATAAATGACAACGAGATTTTGAACCGTGGTCCTGTTCTCGTTGCTTCTGCAAGTTATCCTCGTGCTGGATCTCTGTCCGTTGTTCAGGAAGATGGAATCGCAGTGTTTTCCGGTGCGAAATTGACTGAACTCGTCGAGACCCGATCCCGAACCTATTTTCCACAAATCCCTGACTGCCGAACCATTGAATTTTATTCATTTCTGAGTCTCGTTCCACCTAAAAAACTTATCAGGGTTGCATCTCGCGAGGCCGGCAGTTGGAAATTACGAATTGACTTTCACCGCTAAGGATCCTACTTTTGAGCCTGCCAAAGCTATCGTCACGGTTGAGCACGGCCGCTCACATCACCTTGGTCTCCCGAATCCCTGCGACACTTACCTCGATGCTAACAAGGATCTTCAGTGCGTGTCTAACAGCACCTGCAGCTGCAATGATTATATGGCGGCCACTGAGGTTGCCTTGAACACACTCGCGGTGCACGTCATGGATGCTGGCGTCAATCCTGTTTACGAGCTTGACACCTTGCCGTGCTCTAACTGCACCCGAGAGGTCTTCCTCAAGGCAGAGATGAGTAGCGTCATACTGTGCAAGTTGAATGTCTCAAACACATTGAGTCCTTGCGAATGCGTTGGCAACATGACGAGTGGCGAGCGACAGGTCTCGAGCACTTCGTGCACGTCGGTTGATACTCTGAGCGTTACTTCCGTCGACGGCGTCGCCCGGTTCGAAGGCTTGTACATGCTGACACCAACAATCAGCTCGGAGTACAGTCCCGATGGCTACAAATTGATGTTCAGCTCTCCGGGGGTACTTGACCTGTCTTTTGGGATGAAGATTTCTCCCGGGAAAGGGTACGCTCTGGAGGTGATCATGCCGACTGCTTTCCCTGCTCCTGCGATTTCAAAGGACACTTTCCGCTCTGCGACGACGACTTGGATCACCAACCCTCTCGACTCCGCGACGTTGAAGCTCAATATCCTCGATGGAGGCGGTAATTTTATCGGTGGTACCGAGCCGTCTGGTCGTCTGATTTACGTGACGTGCGACACTGCTGAGTTGGCACCTAATCCTCAAGGGGTTGGTGTCGGAGGGAGCAAATACGCCGTCACGTGCATGCCAGGGAACTGCGCGACAGGCGAGGAACCAGGAGTTGCGAAATTCCGGAACATTAAGCTCTTATCAGCCGTCGCTGGATCACACGTTATCAAGTTCTCTGGGCCTGGACTGTCCGTCGAAGCAACGTACACAGTCAGCGTGCTTATTGGCGACGCCGTGGGCCTCAGGGTGGTCGAGTTTGCCCAGACTGAATACGAAGCCGTGAAGATGGTTGCACTCTCCCCGCCAAAGGTGGCTGTCGTTGACGCCGGTGGTAACCTTGTCGGGGATCTGAACAGTATGACGCGGCTGATAAAAGTGGTGATTTCTGGCCCCAGGCACACATTCGACGTCGCTGATGGCCAAGACGAAGCTATCCTGGTGAGGCTGAACGGTGAAGTTTCCTTCGATAGGTTGGAGATTGGCAGTCCCGCTGTTGGGGATTTCAACATGACATTCTCCTCTACTGCCCTGTTGGGCACCGAGGCGAACTTCAAGATTGTTCAAGGCCCGTCATCTCGACTGTACATCCCCGTCACTTTCACAGTTCCGAGTACGGGACAGATGATTGCCCCTTCGGTGCAATACGAATCCGTCAAGGAAACCAAGCTGAAACCTTTGGTCGTGCTCGTGCTGGACGGGGGCCTCAACTACGTCCAGGACGCATCGAGGACGGTAAACGTGACAATCGATAAGGGTGAAATCGCGTACACCCAAAAGAATTCAAGCCTAGGTTACTTACTCTTCGACGACATCGTCATGATACGCCCGGCGGTTGGAACGTACAGGCTCACGTTCAGTTCTGACAATCTGACGGCTATCAACATGGACATCACCATCACCGCTGGTTACTCTGCCGTGTTGGACACGTGCGTTGGTAATTCATTCCTGACCAGAAATGCTGTCACTGGCTACTGTGAGGACGGGACATCATACGGGTCAGCCGATGAAGTCATCCTGCGAGACTTTCAGGTTCAAGTTTTGGACGCGGGCAGGGTGTTTGTTGGAACTCGATGGAACTCGGAGAAGAGGAACGTGTCGGTGAGTCTTGACTCTTACATCGACACGCGCGGAGTCAAGCGCCTCGCCGCCGCTAATAATCCACTCGCGCCCGATTACGATGGAGCGCAAGAGGTTAAGGACGGTTCCATCGGTTGGTGCAAAAATGGGTATGACATCAACCCTGTGAACCAGACACGGATTGATCCCGCGACTGGAGAGCTTTTGATATACGCCGTGTACTCCGATTCTTCTCCATCATTCTGCAGAGAGATAAGCTACAGTGGAATCGCACCGGATGTGCACGTCAATGCAGGTCTCAAGTTGAGATATCCAAAAGCAGGCACTTACCTTCTGAAGTTCACCTCCGAATGTTCCTTCAAATACTGCGGCGACGCGATCTATCCGAGCCTCGAAGCGGACATTCTCCAGATTAAGATTACCCCAGGGACCCCCAACAACATGAAGTTTATCGTGGAGCCTCCAGCAGTCAATGAGAACGATTTCCGCTTGAACCCGATGCCATTGGTTGGTGTGTACGATCAGGCTGATAATTTGTGCACCGAGACGACGAACACGTCCATGACTGGAGACCTTGACCCTTTGCCTCATCGGCTGCACGGAAACATCGCTCCAGTAATAGGGGGAGTGGCTAACTTCACCGAAATCCGTTTCAGCGCAGAGCGAGGCAAACCTCATAAGATCATCTTTGATCTCCGCAAGTACGATCTGAAGCTCGAGTTTTACCCATTCATGACTCGATCGTGCGAAGAGGTTAAGCCAAACAGCTATTCCGACGAGAAGGGGNACTGCCACTGCATGCCTGGGTACACCGAAGATACTGCTCTTCCCAACGAGAATGGTACCGGATACTTCCTGGACCTCAACAACACCCAAGTTGCACCTATGTCGCTGTACGAGCCCGTTGTGTTCTTTGAGGGTGATTGGGTCGGTGCCTTAAATCCATACGGAGTCTGCGTGCCGTGTGGAAATGGGTTCTACAAGGAAAACCCAGGATCTCACAAGTGCACAAAGTGTCCAGACAATTTCGACACCGCGCGCATCAACGGTAGCTGGGCTCCCCCGCACACCTCTACGTCGGGGAAGATCCTCGATGGTCCGTACGGGAAGACAAAGAAGGAGGACTGCCATTGCATTGCAAACACCCCGATCGTAGGCAACGCGAGCTTCACCATAATATGGCCGGGCGAGCCTGCGCTTGAATCTAATTACCGGGACTATTCCGAAGAGTACAGATGCAACGTTTGTCCCCATGGTGGTAATTGCACGGGCCTGGACGTTCCGTATATTGCCGCGAAGCCTGGATTTTACAGGACCAGCATAGTTACTACAACATTCAACGAATGTCCGAATCCAGAAGCCTGTGTTGGAGGTTTTGATAGCCTCTGTCTAGTGGGCAACAATAGTGGCTACACAGGAACGCTATGTGCAAACTGTCTGCCTGGATATGCTCACCCGACGGTCAATGGGCGTTTTCCTCCTCGATGCCTGGGATGTGGGAACGAAGGCGTCAACACGGCGATCTTTTTGGTGCAGCTTGCGGGCATAGTGGCCATCATCTCCATCGTTGTGTGGACAAATGTCAGGCGCGGGTCCGATGCCATCTGCATTATCAAGTCCTTCATCACCTACATGCAGACAGTCTCCCTCGCGAAGGACCTCAACCTGCGATGGCCAGATGCGGCATCTGGCTTCATGGTCTTCTTGGAAAAGTTGAGTACGATTGACATGCGATCTTTCTCGGTGCAGTGCTTGTTCCCGGGGGATTACTACTCCGAGACTGGATTGTACCTGGCGACGCCCCTCATCATGGGCACCGCGCTGCTGCTGTACTACTCGGTTTTCCAGTTCTTCGAAGAACAGAGAAGTACCATCTCGAGTAGACGAGGAAGGACATCCAAGATTGCAGAGATTGAAGAGGAATCGGAGAGCGACGATGATGGAGATCGTAGCCCTGTGGTCAAAGCTTCAGATCTCAGGACCAAGATCAGGGTCAAGGCGATGGACAACGCTGTGTTTGAGGAGTCGTGGGAAGCAAAAGCATTTGACAAGGTGTTTATGCTGGCGATTATCATGCTGTGGTTCATGTACCCCACGCTCGTAAAGTACATGATGGGTCTGCTCACATGTGATCGAATTGATAGCGGAGATGACGACGTCTTCCTGGTGGCTGACATGAGCATCAAGTGCTACGACCCGACACACAGCAGCTGGCTGTTCCTCTTCTTCATCGTTCTCGTCATCTACGTTCTCGGCATTCCTTTGTTGTCGATGTTCCTCCTCCAACTGGAGGGCGACAACCACGATCGCCTAGGCATGCGCTTCCGAGTCGGGTTCCTTTACAAGGGACATGATCTCGAGAGGTTTTGGTGGTGGGATCTTGTGATATTTGCTCGCAAATTCACGATGGTTTGCGTCGTCGTCCTCTCAGCGAAGACCACTCGCATCGGCGGTTACTTCGCCGGCTGGATCCTCGAGATATTCATGATTCTCCATTTGCTGTTCGCGCCGTATAACAACGAGAGGCAGCATAAGATCGAGACGTACGGTTTATTGTCGACCGTTTTCACCTTCAACATGGGATACATATTCTACGACCGGGACGAGTGGTGGATGCACCTCATAGCGTCGTTCGTATTTTTCGCATTCAACCTCTTCATGTGGTACTTGCTGTACATCTGCTTGAGGCAGGAGCTCGCTCTTGAAGGTGAGACTATGTTGGTCGCCCGCAAGAATCACGACTTCGAGCTGGAACAACAGATCGCGGATGAGTTCGAGAAGAGACGCGACAGGGAGAAGGAACAACGGAAGGCGATGGAGGAGAAGGCGAAATTCGACCAGATGATTGGCAAGCCGGTTCCCTTCACCAACGGGTTGTTTGACAAGATGAAGACCGCGACGGTCCCGGAGATGAGACAGGACCACAAGGAGCTGTCGGACAAACTCGAGGACATGAGATCCAAGTGGAAGCACCGCTGGAAGGCCAACGCGGAGAGGAAATACCGCGTGGACGAGGTCCACAGAGCGAAGGAGGTCTCCGCGGCTGATCGGTGGCGCGATCGAAAGGCTGCGGAACAGAGCGCGACCCTCAGGGCGAGGGAGGGAACGCTCAGGCAGACCTGGCAGGATAGGATGGCACAGCGTAAAGCTGAGAGAGATAAACCAAACGGAGGACGAAGGTAAGCCGACGCACATCTCCTCCGCGTAGTTTTAGAATTAGCAAAAGATAGGAGTGACAACGTGACACGTGCTCTTCCGCGCTGGCAGCTACATCTGCCCGCCTTTTTTCGTATTTAAATGGGTTTTCTTCCTTCTCTATGTTAGCAGCGCTATCCCCCCGCGNGTGCTTACGCGAGCTGCTTGATGAGGGCGTTGCCCTGCTCCTGGACGGCGGCGATCGCGGTGGTGGCCGCGGCCTGGTCCTTCTGGCGGATGGCGAAGTCGAGCTTCTCGATGGAGGCGTAGAAAGCCTTGGCCTGCTTCTTGTCGCCACTCTTGTCCGCAACGAGGTTGTTCATGTCGAAGCGGAGGGTACCGACCTGGCGGCGGAGCTCGTTGGCGGCCTGGGTCCAGTAGGCCTTGCTGACGTACTCACCCACGTCCTCGTTGAGGCGCTTGATGGACTCGGACGCGCGAACCGCGGTCTGGGCGGTGGTGAGCTTCTGGAAGTCGCGGCGGGAGTTGCCGTCCTGGCGCACGGACTGGGTGATGTTGAGATCACGGGCCTGTGTGAATCGAGAGAGGAGACGGGATCGTCAGTGGATGCTCGGTTATCTCTGCAGGGGTGCGGATTTGGATGGAGGGGCACAAACAAATTGACGACACCTCGGGGCGATCACGTCGGATCGCCTCGGGTCGGGTTAGATTGGCCGGGCACGCACCTCGTAGATGAGCTGGAGACCGTTCTTGTTGGTCTGGCGCTGATCCTGGAGCTCGATCGCGTTGAGCGCCATGGCGGGGGTGGCCTGGAGAGCGATGACACCGGCCGCGAGGAGGGAGGCAGCCTGCGAGGAAGGATTCGGTTGGAGGGAGAGGACGATGAGTTCAGGGTTTTTTTGCCGGCAACAACGCCGGGCGATCGCGACGGGAGGAGGGTCGAGCCACGATTCCCACGCGCGTGCTGGGGGATCATCGCGGTGTTATCATCCCCACGGCTCGCGCGCGCAAAACCGGCGGTGGATATCCCACGGATCGCCGGTTCCGACGCGAAAACCGGAGAGTCTTGTTAATATCCGCAACGCAATCGCGACCAGGTTGAGAGATTTCTCACCTTGCGGGCATCGGCGGACGCGGTCACGGCGACGGACGCCTTGGCCTTGGGGGCGGTCTTCGCCTGGACGAGGGCCTTGCCGGTGAACACGGAAGCAACGGAGGAAATGGCAGCCATTTTGACGAGTATAAAGGCTCGTTTGCGGTCGGGGAGTGTGCGAATATGACGGCATTTCGGAGCAGGAACGCGAGCAAGTCAGCTGCTCAAGATTTCCAGCCGAAATCCAGCCAATCAGGAGTCGTTTTTCGACCTGACGGGCCAGCTCAATCCAACTTCGATGATTCCGGCGTTTGGGGATTCATTAGACTGGGAGATTTGGCGGTGGTTTGATTTCGCCATTTTCTCACTCATTTTCTGCACTGCCAGACTGCGTTTCATCTCCTGTCGATCCAAC
>JGI20151J14362_10003511_pt1 | contig 10695 bp, 8 predicted proteins | sample COG_01_FD_14362 | JGI IMG/M metagenome (IMG submission 14362) | reverse complement strand
AATCCAAATATTAATAATTTTAGAGATTTTCCAAAGTACTTAAATAAATTAAAAAAAGATAAACCTGTTGCAATGTTTTGTACTGGAGGCGTTAGATGTGAAAAACTTCTGTCTATTTAAAAAAGAAAGGCTTTAATAATATTTATCAATTAAATGGAGGCATTTTAAATTATCTTCAAAAGATTAAAAAACAAGACAGTTTATGGAAAGGTGAGTGTTTTGTTTTTGATAACCGAATAAGTCTTAAACATGGTTTAAAGACAGGAACCTTTAAAATGTGTAGTGGATGCAGAAAACCAATTTCTTCAAAAGATAGAAAATCTAAAAAATATGAGGAGGGTGTTTCATGTCCTAGTTGTTATGATAATTTAACACCTGAGCAAAAATCTCGTTTTAGAATGAGACAAAGTCAGATATATAAGGCTAAAAAATCTGGTCAAAAGCATATTTTTCAAAAAGAATATAAATAAAGGTAAATTTGTCTAAATCTATAAATCTAACTAAAGATCCAATATGGATCTTATTAAGAAAAGTAACTGTTCCAGCAAGTGTTGGATCATTATTTCAAACTTTCTATAATTTAGTCGATACTTGGTTTGCGGGTAAAATCTCTGCCGAAGCAATTGGTGCGATAGCTAAATCTTTCCCAATATACTTTACAATTATTGCTGTTGGCGTTGGAGTAGGTGCTGGAACAAATGCTTTGATTGGAAATTCTTTAGGTGAGAAAAAAACTAGAATTGCTTCTATGTATATTGCGCAATCTCTTATTTTCGCTTTATTTATTTCAATTTTAGTAACATTATTTGGTTTGAACGCATCAAACTTTTTATTAAGTGTAATGGGTGCAGACGCTGCAGGTATTTTTCTAACCAGACAGTATTTAGATATAATTTTTTATGGAACATTTATAGTTCTTATACAAATTTCTCTTAATGGAACTTTGAATGCACAAGGCGACACCAGAAGTTACAGAAATGTTTTAATTTTTAGTTTTTTTTTAAATATATTTTTAAATCCACTTTTTATTTGGGGGTATGGATTTATACCTGCATTCGGTATTTCAGGCCTTGCAATAGCCACTGTTATTTCACAATTAATTGGAACTATTTATTTGGCCTATAAAGTATATAATTGTAAAATAAGAAAATATTTAAAGCTTGAGTGTTTTATTCCAAAATATAATTATTTAATTTCATTAACCAAACAAGCAGTCCCCGTAATGTTTAGCATGTTGTTCATTGGAGTTGGAATATTTAATATTTTATATTTTATTGGACAATTTGGTGACTTAGCTACTGCTGGTTATGGTGCTGCATTAAGAATTGAACAAGTTTTTTTATTACCTGTTATTGGACTAAATACAGCAGTTTTATCTATTGGCGGTCAAAATTTTGGAGCAAAAGCTTTTAATAGAATTCGAGAGCTTTATTTTAAAGCATTAATTTTTGGATCCTCATTTATGGCCTTAGCGGGAGTAATACTATTTTTTGGTGCTGAATTTTTTGTATCTTTGTTTACAGACAATACTGAAGCAATAAAACATGGTGTAATTTATTTAAAAATTGCTGCCTTAATAGGTCCAATTTATCCTGCTTTTTTTATTACCACAGCAGTATTTCAAGCAGTAAAAAAACCATTGTTTAGTCTTTATTTAAGTATTCTAAGATTAACAGCATTTCCTTTTTTAAGTTTGTGGTATGTCATTAATATTAGAGGCGGAGAGTATAAAGATATTTTTTATACTATTATGGCCACTAATTGGATAATGGGAATTGCTGTTTTGTTATTTATTGGTTATTTCTTAAACAATGTATTTAAACAAAAAAAACCTCTTTTTAGTTTCTAGTCTAGCTTTAATCTTTTTATTTTTATTAAATATCAGTAATGCTAAATCTTCTGATATAAAGATAGTCGATGGTGATACGATTCATCTTAATGGCGAAAAAATTAGATTTAGCGGCATAGATACGCCTGAACTAAAACAAACTTGTCTTGCTAATAAAGAAATATTCTTTTGTGGATTGGAAGCTAAAAATTTATTGGCTAAAATTATTGATAACCGTGATGTCAATTGTATTTCTGAAGGAAAAGATCGATACAAAAGAATTTTAGCAGAATGTTTTGTAGGTGATTTAAGTTTATCAAGATATTTAGTTAGAGAAGGCTATGCTTTTGCTTACAGAAAATATTCAAATAAATTTGTTAAGGATGAAGAATTTGCCAAAGAAAATAATAAAGGCATGTGGTCAATGTCATTTGAATATCCTTGGGAATATAGAAAAAAAAATTAATCTTTTTTTAATTTTTTTTCTAGTCTTCTTACCAAATAAGAAACTATCAAAATTAAAACTAAATATTCTAAAATCAAAAAAGTATATATTTCTAACGGTCTATATGTGGTTACTACTAATTCATTAGCTTTTCTTGTAAGGTCACCAATTCCTATTATTGAAACAAGTGAAGACATCTTTAATACATATACAAATTGATTTCCTATTGCAGGTAAAATATTTTTAATTGCTTGAGGTAAAATTACTAATCTTAATTTTCTAAAAAACCCCAAACCCAAAGAACTTCCTGCTTCCCATTGAGCTTTTTTAATTGAATTTATACCAGCTCTGAATATTTCAGCTTGAAAAGCACTTTCACTAATGGATAGGGCAATGATACCGGACACAAATGGACTAAAGCTTATGCCTGTCATAATAGGTAGACCATAATAAATCCACAAAATTAAAACCAGTAAAGGTACTGCTCTAACAATTTCCACATAACCAATATTGATGTAAGTTAGATATTTATTTTTTGCCAATGAGGGTACTGCAACAATAAATCCTAATATCATAGAAATTATTATTGAAACAACAGAGATAAAAATTGTTGTAGTTAAACCGCTTAATAAAAATTTTAGATTAGTTAAACCTTCAACATTATTTGGAGATAAAATTAACCAATTAAGTTCACTTTTACCACAGGATGATAATGGCAGTATCAGAAGTAAAAAAAATAATTTTTTCACTTTCTAATTTATAAAGAATTAAAAATTAATTACTAATTTATTATAAACTTTTTAGATTATATTTAGTTAATAACTCTGTAAAAAAACCTGATGATTTTTTCTTTTTTATCCAGTCATTGACATAATTGTTCCATTTATCATCACCCTTAGGAACCATCATTGCTAAATATGCAGGATTTTTTTCTCCATCCGGAACTATCGCTAATTGTGGATATTTGATTACTAATTTATTTGCTTCTGTAGAACTTGTGATATTACCATCCGCTCTACCAGCTAAAACTTCTTGAAAATCTCTAGCTGGAGCTTCAACTGAATTTAACTTTGATTTAGGAAAAAATTCTTTAGCTTTTTCTTCCTGCGAAGTTCCTAATGTCGTTGCAATTGTTACATTTGAATTATTAAGAGATTCCCATGTTGAAAATTTATTTAAATTCTTTTTAAGAACTAATGGCACTGTTCCATATTTATAATAGGTATCTGTGAATCCTGCTACCTCAGCTCTTTTTGGAGTTTTAGTTACGCTTGTAGAAATATCATATCTCTCAGATGTGATGCCAGAAACAATAGTTTTCCATTCTGCTGGCACAAATTCAACTTTTACACCCATATCTTTAGCCAGTTCGCTCATTACATCAATATCAAACCCTTTATATTTATTTGTTGCTGGATCTTTCATAGTCATAGGATCCCAGTCTCCAGTTGTTCCAACTTTTAAAACACCTGCGGATAAAATTTTATCTAAATTAGACTCTGCATTGAGAGAAAAGGGTAAAAGTGCAAAAAGCACTATATATAATAGTTTTTTCATAAACTATCTGTAACTTAATTGAATTTATATTATTACCTATAATCTTGACGCACTATCGCTCATCCAAGAGTATAAATGTCTAGAAAAAGATCTTCTAACGAAGACATTTATATCGTTTTGATCTTTATTTTGAATAATCACATCTATTTTAGCTAATAAAGTTTGTGTGGTTGCACCTTTCTTATTTCTAAATTCATTAAAATTAAAAGGAGATCCTTTTTGAAAAAGATCAAATATTTTATTTCCAGTTAAATTTATCATCACAAATTGGTCAGTGACATCAATGACAGCCCCTAATTTTGTTTTACAAATATTTTGAACTAATTTATCCTCTATTTGATTAAAATCTTGGTTATCAATAGAATTAGAAAAAATTATCCATTCATCTGGACTAAGCCAAATAATAGTTATTTCACCATTAGATGAAGAGGTATTAGGTTCTGTTGGAAGCAGTATATTAATTGTTTTTCCAACTGCAGATAAAAATTCTCTACTCTTACCTCTTAAGATTAGTTTTCTGATTGGAGAAATTTCATTTAATTTGATCTCTGAAAAATTTTTTTGATCATTTATTGCAGTTTGAAAATTAAGCATTTAATCTTTTATTCTCCTTATCTAAAAAAACTGGATCAGATACTGTTACATTAATATTTTTATTTTCCATTGGTATAATTAGTTTTTGACCTAACATTTTTTTTCCACCCCTAACCACTCCAAGTGCTATAGATTTATTTAGGTTTGGACTGTAATAGCTCGATGTTACATGACCCAACATCTCTATAGGTTTTTTATTTGCATCAGCAACAATTTGTGCGCCTTCTTCCAGTACTTCATTTGGATCATCTGTAAGTAATCCGACTAATTGTTTTCTATCTTCTTTGATGGTGTCAGATCTATATAATGAACGTTTACCAATAAAATCATATTTTTTCTTGCTAACAATCCAATCCATTTGAAGATCTATAGGAGTAAGTGTTGCATCTGTATCTTGGCCTACGATTATAAATCCTTTTTCCGCTCTCAATAAGTGCATTGTTTCTGTTCCGTAAGGAGTAATATTATATTCTTTGCCCACTTCCATACATTTTTCCCATAATGATTTTCCATAGCTTGCTGGGATATTAATTTCGTAACTATGCTCACCTGTAAAACTAATTCTCATTATTCTGCATTTCACGCCATCAATTTTAGTATTTTTAAATGACATATGAGGAAAGTTATCATCTGATAAATCTAAATCTGGGATAATCTTTTGAAGTATTTTTTTACTGTTAGGTCCACACACACTTGCTGTTGCGTAGTGATCAGTTACAGATGTTAGATACACATCAAGTTCTGGCCACTCTGTTTGTAAGTAATCTTCTAATTTACTAAGAACATTTGCTGCACCACCTGTTGTTGTTGTCATTATATAGTGGTTTTCATCTAGTCGTGTTGTAACACCGTCATCATAAACCATGCCATCTTCATTCAACATCAAACCATATCTGCATTTTCCTATTGCAAGTTTGGACCAAGCATTCGTGTAAACCCGATTTAAAAACTCGGATGCATCGGTACCTTGGATATCAATTTTTCCTAAAGTTGATGCATCTAAAATTCCAGCACTGTCTCTTGCAGCCTTACTCTCTCTTTGAACAGCTTGATGCATATTTTCATTGTTTTTTGGATAATACCAAGCTCTCTTCCATTGACCTACGTTTTCAAATTCTGCTTTATTTTGTTCATGCCAATCATGCATTGGGGTTTTTCTAAAAATATCAAAATATTCTCCAACGTTTCGTCCAACAATTGTTCCAAATGTAAGTGGGGTATAAGGTGGCCTAAATGTTGTTGTTCCAAGTTCACCCATTTTCACACCAGCAGTATCTGCGATTATTCCTAGAGCATGCATATTTCCAAGTTTTCCCTGATCTGTTCCCATACCTGTTGTTGTGTATCTTTTTACATGTTCAATTGATCTAAATCCTTCTCTTAGAGCTAATTTAATATCTTTTGCAGTAGCATCATTTTGATAATCAACAAATGGTTTAGTTTTTCCAAATATTTTATCGGATGGGAGCAACCAAATATTTCTTTTTGATAAATCTTCACTACTCTCAATATCTAAATTATCAAATTCAGTTGAGTTGATCTCAAAAAATTGTTTTAATTGACCGGGTATATTTTTAATAATTAAGTCTAAACTAAAATCACCATTACAAGAGCCTAAGCTAATTTGTTTTGATGTATATATTTTAGGAATAAAAACTTGATCCTCTTCTTTAAAAGAAAGCTTACCACCGGATTGAGTAAATAAATGAACTGCTGGAGTCCATCCACCTGACATTCCTAAGCAATCACAAGGAATTTCAATTTTATTTCCTACAACTTTTTGACCATCTTTTGAAAGCTGCATTATTGAAACTTTGTTAATTCTTTTATATCCAGATGTATCAACAACCGTATACCCTTTGAAAATTTTAATCTGATTTTCTTCAATTTTTTTAACAAGTTTAGAATTAGGATTTTCTCTAATATCAATAATTGCTTCTATTTTTATACCTTTGTTTATAAATGATAATGCAGTTTCATATGCACTGTCATTGTTAGTGAACAAAACATTTTTTTTACCACAAGCAACGCCAAATAAATCAGAATATCTTTTTAAAGCTGAAGCTAATAAAATTCCTGGTCTATCATTATTGTTAAAGACTAGTGGTCTCTCAAGAGCACCAGTTGATGTAATAACTTTTTTTGCTCTAATTTTTAATAATCTTTGTCTGATTTTATTCTTACGTTCATGGATTGGTAGATGGTCAGTAAGATTTTCTCTAGCTAATAAATAATTGTATCCATGATATGCAGCAACACTTGTTCTTTTTTTTATTTCTAAATTATCTAATTTTTCTAATTCGTTTATTTGATTAGATATCCACTTTGATGGTGTTTGATTATTTATACTAGTGTCCTCATTATCTTTATAAATCGTATTGCCACCTAAAATTGGTTTTTCATCCACTAATAAAGTTTTCAATCCATTTTTAGCCGCTGTTTTTGCTGCCATTATTCCTGAAATCCCAGCTCCAATTACAAGAACATCACAGTGAATATATTGATGTTCATAAATATCCGGATCAGGTTGGGTAGGTGATTTTCCAAGACCTGCTGATTTTCTGATAAAATATTCATATTTTTCCCAAAAACTAGCTGGCCACATAAATGTTTTATAATAAAATCCGGCAGGTAATAGAGGTGACAATAGATTGTTTATTCCACCAATATCAAAATTCACGCTAGGCCAACAGTTTTGACTTGAAGCTTCTAATCCTTCATAAATCTCAACTTCAGTTGCTCTTACATTTGGTTCAGTAACTGCTGTGCCATCATTAATTTGAACTATTGCGTTAGGTTCTTCAGAACCTGCTGTCATTATTCCTCTTGGTCTATGATATTTAAAACTTCTTCCAACCAAATGAACATCATTTGCCAATAAGGCAGAGGCGAGAGTGTCACCTTTAAATCCATAATAGGTTTTATTATTAAATTTGAATGAAATACGAGATGTTACGTCAATAAATTTACTAGTTTTTAATCTTGAATTTGCAGACATGTTAAACTGAAGGTGGCTTTTCGCCCATTTTATAAACTGCTTTTATTTCATCATTGGAAGTATCTCGAACCATATTAAACCATTTTCTGCAACCATGAGCATGGTTCCATCTTTCATACTGAATACCTTTAATATTTTTTCTCATAAACAGGTATTCTGCCCATTCATCGTCACTAAGTTCAGTAGGTTGTTTTGGTCTTTCAATATGAGCTTCACCGCCGGCTTTAAACTCGCTTTGCTCTCTCTCACCACAATAAGGACAACTAATTACAAACATTTAATGTGCTACAGCAGCTGCACCATGTTCGTCTACAAGGTCACCACTTACAAATCTATTTAAATTAAACGCTGCATTAAGTTTGTGAGGCTCATCATTTGCAATTGTGTGTGCAAACAAATCTCCTGAACCTGGGGTTGCTTTAAAACCTCCAGTTCCCCAACCACAATTAAAATATAAACCCTTGATCATTGTTTTACTTATAATTGGACTAGCGTCAGGACAAATATCAACAATTCCACCCCATTGTCTTAACATTCTCATTCGACTAAAAATAGGATAGAGTTCTAATATTGCGTTCAATGTTCCTTCAACAATATCATGGCTACCTTTTTGTGAATAAGATACATAATCGTCTGTTCCAGCACCGATTACAAGTTCACCTTTATCAGACTGGCTTACATATGCGTGAACTGCATTTGACATAACAACAGTGTCAATAATAGGTTTTACTGGCTCTGAGACTAAAGCCTGCAAAGGTTTGCTCTCTAGAGGAAGTCTTATCCCAGCCATATTTGCTATAACGCTTGAATGACCAGCAGCAACGACTCCAATTTTTTTAGTTTTTATAAATCCTTTTGTAGTTTCTAATCCTTCTACCGCATCACCATTTCTTTTAATTCCTTTAACCTCACAATTTTGAATAATATCAACTCCCATTTCATCAGCACCTCTAGCATATCCCCACGCAACTGCATCATGTCTTGCAGTTCCAGCTCTTCGTTGAAGCGTACCTCCTAAAACAGGATATCTTATATCTGGTGAAGTATTTATTATTGGACAGAACTTTTTAACTTCTTCAGTTGATAGGTAGACAGCATCAATTCCATTTAATCTATTAGCATGAGTTCTTCTTTTTAAATCTCTGACATCTTGAAGATTGTGAGCTAAATTCATCACGCCTCTTTGACTGAACATAACATTGTAATTTAACTCTTGAGATAAACCTTCCCAGATTTTTAAAGCGTGATCATAAAGACCAGCACTCGCATCCCATAAATAATTTGATCTTATAATTGTAGTATTTCTTCCAGTATTTCCTCCACCAATCCATCCTTTTTCAACAACTGCAATATTTTTCATGTTATGTTTTTTGGCAAGGTAGTAAGCAGTAGCTAAACCGTGACCACCACCACCAACAATCACTGCATCATATTCTTTTTTAGGTGTTGGATCTTTCCAAGCTTTTTCCCAGTTCTCATGATATGAGAATGCATTTTTTATGAGTGAGAATATTGAGTACTTTTTTTTCATAGAATTCTGAATAATTACTTTATTAATATTCAATATTCAATACAATCAAATGTATCAAAATATGGAAGAGTGGGTGAGAGGCTGAAACCAGTCGTTTGCTAAATGACCGTGCGAGGAAACTTGTACCGAGGGTTCGAATCCCTCCTCTTCCGCCATTTTAGAACAATGGTTCGTCTTTAAAGAAATCTTTCATTTTAATTGGTCTTTGCTCTAGAATATATCTGTAGACATTATAATTTTCTAATACTCTTTGAACATAATTTCTTGTCTCTCTAAATTTAATTAACTCAATCCAGTCAACGTAATCTATTTGTTTTTTTTGAGGATCTTTGTTAATTTTTTTCCAATATTTAACTCTATTTGGACCTGCATTATAAGCTGCTATTGCGTATGGATAAGCTCCATCATAATCCAGTATTAAGCCTGCAATATAATGAGAACCTAAATTAATATTATATTCTGGATCAGTAGTTAATCTAGATTTGACATAAGGAAGCTTTGCTTGTTTTGCAACTAATTTTGCAGTGTACGGCATCAACTGCATTAAACCTTTGGCACCAGCATGGCTATTGGCGCTTAAATCAAATTCACTCTCTTGTCTTATAATTGATAAAATAAATGCACTTTCTGGGATTTTTCTGCCATTAATATTTTTTGGAGTACTTATTATTGGATAGTTAAACTTGTTATGAAATCTTTTTTCATAAGAAGCAATTTTTGCAATTTGTATAGCAAAGTCAAATCTTCCTATATTAGTGGATAGCTCAGATGCCAGAATTTCACTTCCATTTTCTATATTTTCATTAGCCAAATGTCTTAGAATAAATTTAGTGTATTTATCTTCATTAAGTTCATCTAAAAGATAAGTTATTTTTACCAATTCTTTTGAATAAAATTTTTCTCTATATTTTTTATCCACCTCCATGTCTTTAGAAAGTTCAAAATTTTCATTTGGATTTAATTCTAAAAAAGCAAGCTGACCATAATAAGTTGTTAAATACTTAGCCGCTTCTTCAAACCATTTTTTTGAATTTTCTTTATCTCCAAGTGCTTTATATGATCTTGCTAACCAATATGCACCTCTTGATGTGCTGATAGGATAACTTACATTGTTATAAAAATTTTGAAAATGATCTTTAGACAATAATGGATCATCTAAAAAACTTAATGCAATCCAGCCACTCATCCATTCTGCGGCCGCATAATCTGACCCTTCTATTAATGTATGATTGCTAGCTATCTTATAAGCAAGCTCATATTTTTTTTCATATATTAAAGATCTTGAAATTATTTCTCTCTCATCCCACCACTTATCAGGTCTAACCAAATAATCTTTTGTATTTTTAACGTTTAATAATATTTCAGCAGAACTATCTATACGGCCTCTTTTACGTCTCCATTTAAGTCTATCAAAGTTTAAACCAGCATCATTTTTAAATCGATCTGGAACATTTTTAATAGCTTGGTCAACTCCATAAGATTTACTCATCAATAATTGTCTTGCATTATATAGAAGCTCGTAATCTTTAGGTAAATAACGTAACATTCTTTTTAAATCCCAGTACTTATTTTCCCAAGCAAGATAATCTGCTCTTTGAATGTAATCTTCTGCATTAAGATAATTCTTAAATTTTTTTCTAAAAAGACTGAGTTCAGTTTTACTTAGATCAGCTGTTATCCAACCTTCTTTAATTAATTTCTTTCCTTGCTCAATTTGACCTGTAAGAATATAGCTTTCACCT
>JGI20151J14362_10003510_pt1 | contig 10697 bp, 10 predicted proteins | sample COG_01_FD_14362 | JGI IMG/M metagenome (IMG submission 14362) | reverse complement strand
AGAGCAGCAATAGCCAACGTCTCAGCAAGGGGGGTTCGGCAAGGCGCGAGCACCATAACTATGCAAGTAGCCCGTAACTTTTTTCTCTCATCAGAGAAAACATTCACGCGTAAATTTAACGAAGCCCTCTTAGCTATAAAAATCGAGCGTAACCTCACTAAAAACCAGATACTCGAGCTGTATATCAATCAAATTTATCTCGGACAACGCTCTTATGGTTTTGCGGCTGCCTCTAAAGTATATTTTGGAAAGCCCCTCACACAAGCGTCTTTAGCAGAAATATCAATGCTAGCGGGTCTACCGAAGGCACCGTCGAAATATAATCCTGTTGTAAACCTAAAAAGAGCCACGCAAAGACAACGTTACGTCTTAAATCGAATGAATAGCCTTGGACTCATTTCGGATCAAGAGCTTGAACAAACAAAGAGCACAGCACTTAAACTGTCCTCAGCACGGAAAAACCCAAGCAGAAACTCTGAGTTTTTTGTAGAAATGGTTCGGCAGGCGTTAACTGAGAGGTATGGAGATGAAGCCTATACAAAAGGCCTTAACGTCCATACTACTTTATCGGTCAAGCATCAGGAGGCTGGGTTTCTAGCTCTCAAAAAAGGACTGGAATCGCACGACAAGAGACAAGGTTATCGCGGGCCTTTAAGCTCCTATTAATCTTCCCTCTATAGTTAACGATGAATGGCTAGAGGATGCACTGCAAGATTCAAATGCGTATGAGGATTTAAGGCCTGCAGTCGTCCTAAATGTAACGGAACAAGCGATTGAGACATATGTAAAAGGGACCGGGCCTGTCACGTTATCGGCGGAACAAACGGTTTACGGCTCTACAAACCTAATCACTGGGTCTGACGTTATTTCACCACTCAAAGATGGCGACCTAATTTATCTTCAAAATTTAAAAAAGGATCAATGGGCCCTAAGCCAGTTACCCATCGCGGAAGGAGCGATTGTCTCGATCGACGCGGATAACGGAGCTATCAATGCTTTGGTCGGCGGATATAATTTTTATCGCAACAAGTTTAATCACGTCACACAAGCTAAAAGACAACCCGGATCTAGTTTTAAACCCTTCATTTACTCTGCGGCGTTAGAGCGTGGGTTTACTCCGGGAACCATTATTGATGATGCACCCTTCGAAATACATGAGAGCCAAACAGGCTTCGAGGTATGGGACCCACAAAATTATGATGAGGAGTTCGCAGGCCCTATCAGCCTACGATATGCATTAGCTAAATCTAAAAACCTAGTGGCCATTCGGATACTTCAGGCAATAACGCCAGAATATGCCAGAAACTATTTAGCCCGATTTGGATTCAACCCAAAGCACCACCCGCCATACCTAACGATGGCGCTTGGCGCGGGCTCAACTACGCCTCTAGAGATGGCTCGGGGCTATGCTGTATTTGCGAACGGTGGTTATCTTATCGAACCATATTTTATTTCTCATATTGAGGACATTGAGGGTAATCTCATTTTCAAAACAAAATTACAACGTAAAAGAACGACAGCAGATCAAGTGCTCGACACTAGAAACGTATTCACCATGGATTCTTTACTTCGAAACGTTATCCAAAATGGGACTGGCATCCGCGCTAAATCATTAGGAAGAAAAGATCTAGCTGGGAAAACGGGAACAACCAACGACAACATTGATGCCTGGTTCGCCGGCTTCCAAAGACGCATTGTTGCTATCACTTGGGTTGGTAAGGATCAGCCTGGGCCACTGGGTGACAAAGAAACTGGGTCAAAAGCCGCGCTGCCTATCTGGATTGACTATATGAAAACAGCCCTAAAAGGAATCCCTGAAGACAAACCTCTCGGCGCCCAGAGGGCATAAAATCGATTTTAATTGATCCAAAAACCGGATTACCTAATGATAAAAATGGAGTTGTCGAATACTTCTATGAGGAAAACGCTCCGCGCACAGATTCCGGAGCATTGTTCTAATTCAAACTTTGGGACGAAACTATGTTTTAGTTTGAATTAATTTTGCCGCGTCTATTGCAAAATAAGTTAAAACTCCATTAGCCCCAGCACGCTTAAAAGACAACAAGGCCTCTAATACGCAGCGCTCCTCATCGAGCCAACCATTCGCAAAGGCAGCCTTCAGCATGGCATATTCACCGCTTACTTGATACGCAAAGGTCGGTACTCCAAATTCTCGTTTTACGCGCGTGATAATGTCTAAATAGGGCATACCAGGCTTGACCATTACCATATCTGCGCCCTCCTGAAGGTCAAGACCAACTTCCCATAGAGCTTCATCAGAATTCGCCGGGTCTACTTGGTAAGTTTCTTTGTTACTGACCCCTAAATTTGCGGATGAACCGACAGCGTCTCTAAAGGGGCCATAAAAACTTGACGCAAATTTGGCCGCATACGAGAGTAATCGGACTCGCTCGTATCCGTTGTTGTCGAGTGCCTCGCGAATCGCACCTACACGGCCATCCATCATGTCGGACGGCGCCAAAACGTCCACTCCCGCCGCAGCATGACTTAAAGACTGCCGAATTAATACCTCGATGGTTTCATCATTCAGCACATACCCCGTTTCGTCCAGCAGACCATCCTGGCCATGACTCGTATACGGATCCAGTGCCACATCGGTGATAACACCCAGCTCTGGAAAATTGCTTTTCAGTAACGCGATTACTCTCGGTATCAAGCCATTCTCAGAGAAAGATTCTTCTGCTAGAGGGGTTTTAAGGTCCTGTTCAATAACCGGAAATAACGCGATAGCAGGTATGCCTAATGCTACACATTCCTCGGCAACGGACAGCAATGCATCAGGCGTGTGTCGTGCAACTCCGGGCATCGAATCGACAACCTGAGTCTCATTTTTCCCCTCGAATACGAATACCGGATAGATAAGATCATCTGCACTCAACTGATTTTCTCGCACGAGTCTGCGAGAAAAGTCATCCCGTCTGTTTCGCCTCATCCGGCGCTGAGGGAAACGACCTAATATATTTATGCTCAAAAATATCCTCCTAGAATCACGAGTGCAACTATTTAGCTCGAGATAGCCCTATGTTAACCAACTAACTAGCCTCGATCGAGCCTCATCTAATCCTGTCCTATTCAAGCTCGAGAATACTTGCACAGTAACCTGCGAATAATGACGCAAAAGTATATCCGAAACCACTCTTAACTGATTTTGCACCTGCGTCCGCTTAAGTTTGTCAGATTTTGTAAGCAAAACGTGAATAGGTTTACCTGTTACCGCGAACCACTCAACCAGTTGTTCATCAAGCGCCGTTGGAGCATGACGGATATCCATCACAGCAAATAAACCTCGAATTTGATGCCTACTCGATAAATAGGTGGTCAACTCTCTCGCCCAGGCATTTCTCATCTGTTCGGGAACTTTCGCGTATCCATAGCCAGGTAAATCAACGATAAAACGATCGTCTGCTACCTTAAAGAAATTAAGTAGACGGGTTCGGCCAGGGAGTTTGCTCGTATGTGCTAGTTTTTTCTGATTCGTAATCACATTAATCGCACTAGATTTGCCTGCATTGGATCGTCCGGCAAAGACTACTTCTCCACAATCGTCCTCAGGAATTTGATGATATTTCTCAAACGACTTCCAATACTCCGTATTTTGGACAACTAAAGACATAAAATTCTGTACCAAGCTGATGCCGTTAACACACTTTAAACGCCTCACCAGCCGCATCGAGCGTAGTCCGAATATCCTGTTCACTGTGCGCAGATGAGACAAAGCCAGCCTCAAATGCTGATGGAGCAAGATTAATGCCTTGATCTAGCATGGCATGAAAAAAACGATTAAATCGTTCTCGGTTACAACCCATCACATCCTCATAAGTCTCCGGCACACGATCAGTAAAATACATACCGAACATACCACCTACATGAGACGCGCAAAATGGAACCCCTGCCCGTTTGGCGTGCTCCTCAATGCCTTCCACTAATTCTCTTGTCTTATTTGTTAAGGACTCGAAGAAACCATCTTCACTTATTAAATCTAACGTCGCTAATCCAGCAGCAACTGAAATTGGATTTCCTGATAATGTCCCCGCTTGATAGACAGGACCCATTGGTGCTAATTTTTGCATCACTTCGCGCCGACCACCAAAAGCCCCCATAGGGAGACCGCCTCCAATCACCTTACCCAACGTGGTGATATCTGGCTCGATTCCATACAAGCCTTGTGCGCCTTGCGGCCCAACTCTAAATCCAGTCATTACCTCATCAAAGATCAGTAGTGCGCCGTAATGGGAACATAATTCCCGTAACCGGCCTAAAAATTTTGCGTTGCCTTGTACAAGATTCATATTCCCCGCAATCGGCTCGATGATAACTGCAGCAACGTCTTTCCCCACGTTATCAAAAGTCTCCTCGAGAGTATTTAGAATGTTGTAATCCAACACAACAGTCTGCGAGACCAAATCTGGCGGCACACCCGCAGAGCTAGGCGTGCCGAAAGTCAACGCTCCTGAACCCGCTTTGACCAATAAAGAGTCCGAGTGTCCATGATAACAACCTTCAAACTTTATGATTTTAGGTTTTTCGGTGTAACCACGTGCTAACCGTATCGCACTCATAGTTGCCTCCGTCCCCGAACTGACCAAACGGACTTGCTCCATAGCTGGAAATGTAGCCGTTAAACGTTCGGCCAAAGTCACCTCGCCAGGGGTCGGCGTGCCGAAGCTTAAACCGCCGTCTGCGGCATCCTTGACCGCCTTAACAATTTGCGGATGGGCATGTCCCGCTATCATTGGACCCCAAGAGCCCACGTAATCGATATAACCGTTACCATCGACATCAAAAATTCTGCTGCCCTCACTTCTAACGATCGTTTTGGGTACGCCACCCACTGATCCGAACGCCCTCACAGGAGAATTCACACCCCCAGGAATTACTTCCTTCGCGCGTTCAAACGACAAATCATTACTCGACATAAACTACCCTTTTTACCTAGTCTAAACCTGATTTAAATTGATCATAAAAGTTCACCCATGCGCGCGCTCTTGACTCAATGTCGTCCACCCCGAATAAGCTATTAATAATAGCTAGGGTACACAAACCACAATTTAATAACTCTTGGGCATTATTGAGAGTTATCCCGCCAATCGCGACTACGGGAATTGTAATTCCGCTGGCACTGAGCTGCCTCAGTACATCGAGTGCAGCCGGCGTAGCGGATGATTTCGTCGATGAGGGAAAAAACGCTCCAAAAGCAACATAGTCAGCACCCTCGCTCTGCATACTCAATGCTAAGGAAATATTATCGTAACATGACACCCCGATTATCTTCTCGGGCCCTAAAATTTTGCGTGCGCGCTCAAATGCTTGATCATGCCTTCCAATATGCACACCGGCCGCATCAACCATTTCCGCTAAATATGGATCGTCGTTAATGATCAATAAACCACCTGAGGCATGAATTACTTGTTTCAGTCGTTTAGCAGCGCTAATCTTCTGGTCTGGCGAGCTGACTTTATCGCGATACTGAAACAATCGCACCCCCCCTTTTATCGCGCCCTCTACTTGCCTCACCAACAGACTCAAATCATTAGTATTTGGGGTAATCGCATACACCCCTGTTTGAAAAATCTTCGCCGTATCAGATTTCATTTTGAACCGTAAATCCTGTTGGGTATCAATTGACCGCTGCCGATGCTGAAACCTCTATTGAGGCTGTCCCATGTGTACTGCTGTGCTCGAGATGCCGCTTTGGGCACAGACAACCCCTTGGCTAGAAAAGCTGCAATAGCAGAAGCTAGCGTACAACCCGACCCATGAAATTCATTAGAGTCTCGGCCAAATCCATGAATCCACTAGACCACCTTCATCAAATAAACTATTTTCCACATCTTTTCGGTCAGCATGTGTGCCCGTCAATAAAACGAAGTTCACACCAAACTTACTCAAAGCAGAAGCCTTCACGTCCGGAGACGACGCCACAGAAATTTTATGGGTTGCCTTCGACAAGGCAATGAGCTCATTCGTATTTGGCGTTATAACAAGACATCGAGGGAGTAAGTCTTTAACTATGCTCTCGATTACTAAATTCGATCCAAAGATATAGCCTCCACCTGAGCTCAGTACCGGATCGAAAACCACAGGCTTAGTTGGAAATCTGCGTAGAATCAAAATTACTTCTTGAAGCACCTCAATGCTGGGGATCATCCCAACCTTGATCACATCTATCGCGATGTCCTCAATTAGAACCTTCGCTTGTTCACGAATCAATGCGACGTCCACGGGAGTAACGCTATGGACTTTTTCCGTATCCTGACAAGTAATAGAGGTGACAACGGTCACTGGGTGACAATTAAGCTCAGCCAACGTAAGCACATCCGCCTGCAACCCTGCTCCGCCCGTAGGATCAGAGCCAGAAAAAACTAATACGACTGGTTTACTTTTAATCATAAATATATGGTTTACTCATCTTTGATTTAGAATGCTACTTGAAGTGGATACATTTTTAACCTTGTTTGTGAAAAATAACTAATGACTGACGAAAATAACAACGATTTCAAGACCTACATGTGTTTGATTTGCGGGTTCATTTATGACGAGGAAGCTGGCTGGCCAGATGAAGGTCTAAAGCCGGGCACCCGCTGGGATGATGTGCCCGTCAATTGGGTATGCCCGGAATGCGATGCCAGAAAAGAAGATTTTGAGCTGGTTGAAATTTAAGGACATTTAAGATGCGAATGTTGCACACCATGATTAGAGTTGGCAACTTGGACCGATCAATAATCTTTTACACCGAAGTTCTTGGAATGAACTTAATTCGTAAAGTTGATTTTCCAGGTGGCCGTTTCACAAATGCATTTGTTGGTTATGGTTCAGAGGCCGAGACCGCAGTCATCGAGCTCACTCACAATTGGGATACCACTTGTTATGATTTAGGCAATGGATATGGCCATGTCGCAATAGGCGTGCCTAACGCTTATGAGGCTTGCGAGAAAGTAAACTCGTGGAGGTCGAGTAACTCGTGAGGCTGGGCCGATGAAACACGGCTCAACCGTAATAGCATTTGTTGAAGATCCGGATGGTTATAAGATAGAACTGATCGAGAGAGACTAAATTCCTAGTCCTTAAAAACGACATTNGATAACCGAACATAATCATCCACCGATAAAGTTTCAGGTCTTCGAGCTGGNTCGATATCTGCCANTATAAATTGCTCANTGGAGACGATCCCTTTCAAAGCATTTCGCAAGGTCTTTCGTCGTTTGGAAAATGCGCCAAACACAATGCGTTGAAAAGTCGCTCGATTTACGTTGTACGGCTTCGCTCTTGGCNTTAGGTGCAAAATTGAAGACCAAACTTTAGGCNCAGGTTGAAATGCTTCAGGTGGCACGTCAAAAAGCTTCTCAAGCTCCCAGCCCAGCTGTAATGTAATACTCAATTTCCCATATTCAGCTGATCCTGGTGCGGCGACAATTCGATCAACTACTTCTCGCTGGAGCATAAAAATTGCGTCGCGGATGCACTCTATCTTGGAATCTACGTGAAATAAGATTGGTGTGGAAATGTGATAGGGCAAATTTCCTAATAGCCTCAACGAGACACCGAAGTGCGAGAAATTAACGTCTAAACAATCTGTCTCTATCACCCTCAACCGCTCCGCCTCGAAGTGTGACCGCAAATAATGTACTGCATCACGGTCCACTTCGATTGCGGTTAAGGCAGACACCTTTTTGAGCAACTCACACGTTAACGCACCATAACCTGGGCCAATCTCAATAACCCTATCATGTGAGGAAAAGCTGCCGGCTTCAACGATTTCTTCAACAATAAGCGGGTCACGAAGAAAATTCTGGCTGAACCGCCTCTTAGCTTTGGGAGATACCATTCAACGAATCAGTTAACGTACTTAATGAACGTGGTATCTCGCACCTGCCGCACCCACTCTTCAAATCGAAACTCAAGTTTTTGTTGCAGAATTGCTTGTCGAGCGACCGCCTTTTGCCGCTCGTCAGAAACATCCGAATCCCTTCGATCAAGCACCTCTATCAAGTGATAACCAAACTGAGTTCTCACTGGCTCGCTGACAGTTCCGGGTTCCAGGCTGTTGAGTGCTTGCTCAAACTCTGGGACAGTCTCACCTGGCATCAACCAACCAAGTGTGCCTCCCTTAACACCACTCGGATCATCAGAGGTAGTCTTCGCTAAATGTTCAAAATCCTCATCTAATACGACTATTCTGTTTCGAATGCCCATCGCCTTAATCAACGCATCCTCCTCAGAGACTGCGCGATCCACTCGAAAAAGAATATGCCGAGCTAAAGTTTGTTGCACAATTATCTGCGCATCACGACCTCTCTTATCCAATAAAAATAAAATGTGAAAGCCATTCGGACTACGCAATATCTCGCTTCTCTGGCCAATTCTCATAACCTTCAAAGCATCTAAAAACAAGTCTGGCAAATTGGATGCATCCCGCCAGCCCATAACTCCGCCTTCAAGCGCGTCACTCGCATCAGACAATTCCGCTGCAACTTGTCTAAAATCGATTCCATTATCAATTTTGTAAAGGGCATCTTGGGCTCTATTACTAACGACCTCAAGATCTTCGGCCGTTGCGTTCTCTGGAATCGCGATCAAAATATGTGCCACTAAGGACTCATCTGAAGCAGGAGTGTCGCGCAGCTTCTTTAGATAAGACTCGATCTCGGATTCATTTACAATTAACTTTGTTTCAACTTCTCTGCGACGCAATTTCATGATCTTCGCCTCAACGAGAATACTTTGTCGTAACTGATAAGCACTCAAACCTTGTTTTTCAACTGCGTTTAAATAATCTGTTATTGACAAGTTTTGCTGTTGAGCAAGCCTTTGAAGCGCCAAACGAACCTCATTGTCAGATACTCGTATTCCAGTACGATCTGCCAAGTCTTCTAGCGCCTTGCGAGTAATCATACGCTCAAGTACTTGCTGTCTTAAGAAGTTTAAGCCCGGCATCGACGAACCCGAATTCGTAATATTATTTTTAGCTAACGACATCTCTTTATCAAGTTCTGATGCGACAATCACAGACTCACCAACAATGGCCACAACCCGATCGATAGCTATTGGCTCCTCCCCAAAAGCAGGTAAACTAACAAGCAAAAATAAAATGCACTTCAGCAAAAAACTCATATCCATATCTCGACCAATAAATTATTTAATTTTCAGAATAGTCAGTTACATTTTGTTTCAAAATTCCAACGGCGTTGCTGCCAATGCGCGTAATATCTCTTAGCTCAAGTTGAACAAAAAAGCTCGTCGCATAAAGATTATCGCCCACAGAATCTTGCCCCGTTAAAAATCGATTTGCCACCATCCTAAACGCCCAACAACCAGCTTTATATTCTAGGCCCAAAACACCCTCAATCAACTTGCCCGAGTCCTTCGCATAATTCCATCGACCCGCCGCACCCCAGTTCCCCTTAATCGGCCATTGTCCAGAAATATCAAATTGCTCATGAGCATCACGCGTATAACGATAACCAAAACTAACTACCTTACCCTGCTGCGGCTTATATTGAAGCTGGTGATCATGGCTAATAACCTCGTCAAGCACGCCGCTGTATTGTAATAACGTATTCGCACGCCATGATTCACTTATACGGCCGTTACCGCCCAAAAGAATATCGGATCGATTACCCGTTCTTGGTGCATCTGTGGGATTAATGACAACGAGCTCTTCGTCAAAATGAAAACGTTGCGCTGCAGTAATCTTAAATCGCTCCACACCACTTTTAGCATCTAAAAATTGGCTACTCACTCCAACTGTTAATTGGTCAGCATCGTTGATTCGATCTCCGCCAGAGAAGATGTTTTCAGAAAATATCTGTGAGAGGCTGAAACTCGATAACCCAGAATCGAATAAAGGTAAGTCACTTTGATCCTCAAACGGCACGTGCACGTAGAAAATTTGAGGCACCAATGTCTGAATTAAATCAACGCCACCGATAGTCAAATCCCTCTCAAAAGCGAGCAAAGCGCTCATAGAATAAATTGGTAGCGTCCGGTCCTCGGTAACCCCGGTATCTAGGTCATAATTAGTGTAATGGAGTCCAATTTTAGGGCTCAACGTCAAAAAATCATTTTCATAGACATATCTAATCCCAGGGTAAAGAATCGTTCTAAGCGCTCCCGCTTGATTCGATTTATCAAAATCACTGACCTGAAACGCTGATTCCGATTCAAAACTATAGCCAAGAGTAGGCGTAACGTTCAAATTGATCTGGGGATCGATTTGAACAGGTGGAGCCGCAAAATTTAATGTTTGATAATGAATCACGCTTGCAGAACCATTCCAGTCTGCGCCGCTGGCAGTAAGCGCAATCTGCCTCGGCAAATGCACTAATGAAGTTTTGGCTAAATCCCGGCTCAAATCCTTAAAATACGTATCATCGGAAATTCCTTGTAAATTGACGTAGCCGCTCAAGTTCGATCCAAATCTCTGCCGATGTGAAAAAGCATAATACGATCTAGACTGGTCTTGCCCTGGCTCTTTTGTAAACTTCTTATCATCTCCTATACGGTCATAAGTAAATTCTCCGGCAAATGAATCCCCGAGGTACCGCGATTGAGTAGTCAAAAGGCGACCTCGCTCTGACATAGAACGCACTGCGACGGTAGAATCCAGATTGGGGGCAATGTTTAGATACATGGGAAGCGTAACTTCAAATCCATTTTGCACACTCTGACCATAAGAT
>JGI20151J14362_10003509_pt1 | contig 10697 bp, 6 predicted proteins | sample COG_01_FD_14362 | JGI IMG/M metagenome (IMG submission 14362) | reverse complement strand
TAATGAAAACTTGTATAAATATAGTTAAGGAAGAAATAAAATAATATGCCAGCAATAATTACAGACAGATTTAGAATTCACAACAGTGAACAGTTTTCAGAAGCCTTTTCTGAGGCCTCAGGTAATACTTTTTACTTAGGTATTGGTAGACCACAAGCATTTGCCACTTCTACAAGAGGTGACGCTAGAACAAATAACGAGGGTACAGATATATCTCCAGTTACTCCAGCAGACAATGTTAACTCTCAACACTTTCCTTTTGATGATATGTTGGCGGCTAAGAAAATTACTTCTACAGATGTAACCTTTGCAGTTCCAAGAAGAAATTGGGCTACAGGTACAACTTACGATATTTACAGACATGACTATGGAGAATATGCGACAGGTACTACAACTGCTATTACAGCAAATAGCGGTGCGTCAACATTACATGACGCAACTTTCTATGTACTCACAACAGACAGAAATGTTTACAAATGTTTAGACAATGATGGTAATACTGCTTCTACAGTTGAACCAACAGGAACATCAACATCTATTCTATCAACAGCAGACGGATATAAGTGGAAATATATGTACACTCTATCTGCTTCACAACAATCAAATTTCTTATCAACTGACTTTATGGCAGTTGCAACAAACTCAACAGTATCATCAGCAGCCGTTGATGGCGCAATCAATGTTTGTAAAATTAAAACTGCCGGTTCAGGTGGTACAGACGGTACTCATACAGGTATCGCAATCAGAGGTGACGGTTCTTCAGGAACAGTTTCAGTTACAGTAACCTCAGGTGCAGTTACAGCCGTAACAGTTACAAATGCAGGAACAGGTTACACTTTTGGAACAATCAGTAATGCTCAAATCGTAGCTGCTGGTGCAACAAGTTTAACAGGTGCTGAAATAGATGTAATTATCGAACCAAAAGGTGGCCACGGATTTAATGCAGTAGAAGAATTAGGTGGATTTTATGTGATGATGAATACATCACTTGAAGGAACAGAAAGTTCAAATACAAGTGACTTCTCAGTTGCAAACGACTTTAGAAAAATAAGTTTAATTAGAGACCCAAATTCAGGCGGTTCAGCTGCNACAGCAACAACACTAAGAGGCACAAAAGCAGTTAANCTTTCAGGTGTTACAGGAACATTTACAGNTGACGAAGAAATAAATCAAGCTACTACAGGTGCAGTTGGTAAAGTTGTAGAATGGGATTCAGTAAACAGTATTTTATATTACATTCAAACTAGACATACAGACGAAGGTATTGATAGTAACGGAGACCAAACAGCGTTTAGTGGACAAAATGTTATCACAGGACAATCATCTAGTGCTAACGGTACACCAACAACATCAACAAGCACTATTAACAGTCAAGTATTTACAAGTGGATATTCTGCTTCAGAAATGGATGCTGACTCTGGTGATATTCTTTATATTGAGAACAGAGCGCCGATTACAAGAGCTGCTGACCAAACAGAGAATATTAAACTAGTTATAGAATTTTAGGAGAGTTAAATGCCAAGTCCAACTGACTTTAACCTCTCGCCTTATTATGATGACTTTAGTGAGTCGAAGAAGTTTCATAGAATACTTTTTAGACCGTCATTTGCAGTTCAGGCTAGAGAGTTAACACAATCACAATCAATTCTACAAAATCAAGTAGAAAGAGTATCAGACCATCTTTTTGAAAAAGGTGCAATGGTTATTCCTGGTGAAATTGGATATAACATTAACTACTATGCTGTTAAGTTAACTTCATTTACAGATTCAGCTGCAGTTGGTGTTACACTTACTGACTTTGTTGGACTACAACTTACTGGTCAAACTTCAGGTGTTGTTGCAAAAGTAATTAATCAAGTTGCAACAGACGGTACTGACCCCAATACATTATATGTTCAGTATGAAACTTCAGGAACAAGTAATACAGCAAACTCATTTACAGATGGCGAAACAATTTCGGTATCAACAACTTTACAATCAGTAGTCACAACAGTATCAGCAGTAGTTGATACAACAGCTACAGGTGCAGCTGCTTATGTGGCTGAGGGAACATATTACATAAATGGTTTTCATGTAAATGTATCCGAACAAACACTTATTTTAGACAAATATACAAATACACCATCATATAGAGTTGGTCTATTAGTTACAGAATCTTTTGTAACACCAAATGATGACCTAAGTTTAAATGATAATGCACAAGGAACTTCAAATGTTAACGCTCCAGGTGCTCACAGATTTAAAATTGATTTAACACTTACAAAGAAATCTTTAACTGCTACAGATGACGCAAACTTTGTAGAGTTACTAAGATTAAAAGCAGGTATTTTACAAAATCAAGTTAGAACAACAGACTATGCAGTATTAGAAGATACATTAGCAAGAAGAACATTTGATGAATCAGGTGATTATGCTGTAAGAGATTTTGATTTAGATTTAAGAGAACATTTAATTTCAGGTAATAATAGAGGTATCTATTCATCAGCAAACGGTGGTTTAGAAACTAAAATTGCAGCCGGCATGGGACCAGGTAAAGCATATGTCAAAGGTTACGAAATTGAAACAATTGGAACAACTTTTGTAGATATAAACAAAGCAAGAGATTTTGATACACAAAATAACTTTACAACAAAATTTGATGTAGGTAACTTTGTAAATGTAACAAACATTTTTGGTACACCTGAAGTAGGGTTTGTATCTGCTGCCGCTGAAGCATTTAAAAGAATTAATTTATACGACACATTAAACGGAACACCTGGAACAGAAAACACAGGAACAGGTGCAAGTATTAAATCAATTGGTCGTGCTAAGTCAAAAGGTTTTCAATATGTAACTGGAACACCTACAAGTTACACTTACGGTTCAGACGCAATATTCAGACATTATCTATTTGACATTAATATGTTCACACATTTAAATGTTAGAACAAACACAGCATTCACTACAGGCGAAGTTGTAACAGGTGGCACTTCAGGTGCAACAGCAACTGTAGAAAGTTTAACAACTGCTTCATCTCATACTATTTCAGGTGCTACAGCAGCTAATCCTGTAGTTATTACAGCAACAGGTCATTCACTTAAAGAAGGACAACAAGTTACTATCGCAAGTGTTGGTGGTATGACAGAATTAAATGGTAATGTTTATACAGTTAGAAATCCAGGCACAAATGATTTTGAATTATATGACACAGATGGCACAACTTCAATTGACGGTTCTGGTTTTAGTGCATATTCTTCAGGCGGTACAGCTACACACGGAGTTGTAGTTTGTTCAAGTGTAAACGGTGCTTTTGTTGCAGGTGAAACAATCACAGGTGGCACATCAAGTAATACAGCAATTATTCAAGCAGACGCAGTTGGTCTAAAAGGTGTTAGAAGTTATGATTTCTCAGCAGTTAAACATTTAGGTCAACCAGGAACATCAGGTGCTGGTTATACTTCAGATGTATCAAGAATTGCTACATACGGAGAAAGTTTACAAATTTCAGGTAATATCACAATAGCAAATAGTAGCGCTTCTGTTACAGGTTTTGGTACTTTATTTAATACAGAATTAAAAGTTGGCGATGAAATCACAATTTCAACAGACGCAGGTGGAACAGTAACTAGAATTATTGAAGCCGTTATTTCAAATACAACTTTAACTTTATCAGCAGCTGTTGGTGGTTCAGATGTTTCAACAAAATCTGTTGCAACTAGAAATAGAGGAAAATTACAAGACCAACAAAAAAATATTTCAATATTTAATTTACCAAACAAAGCAGTTAAAACTTTAAAAACAACTAACAACAATAGTATCACAGATACAAACTTTAAAGTAAGAAGACAGTTTGTTTTACAATTATCATCTGGTTCAGGTCAAATTTCAGCAGGTACAAATGAAACATTTGCAAGTTTAGCTGAGGGTGATTATTCGATTTCTATTACTGCTATTAATGCAGCTTCATCTGGTTCTACTGGCGATAATTTAAGTATTACGGGTAACAATGCAGACGCTAGCGCAATCTTTACATTATCAGGTTCTCCCCAAGGTAAAACACTTGACTTAGATTTTGGTACAGCATACGCTGACGCAGAGATAAGAATTTTAGCAACTGTAAATAGACAAGTTGCAGGTTCAAAAACTAAAACATTAAACGAAGACCAAACATTAGCAGTTTCTACACAAGCTACAATTGAAAGTGGTACAATAGGTTTAGGCAAGGCTGATGTTTATAAAATTAATAATGTTTATATGGCTGCTGACTTTAGTACAGTTGCTACAACAAGCGATACAAATATCACAACAAGATTTGAGTTAGACAATGGTCAAAGAGATAACTTCTATGACATTGGTAGAATTAAATTAAAAGATGGTGAGTTAACACCAACAGGTAGATTACTTGTTGATTTTGATTACTTCTCACANGGTTCTGGAGATTACTTTGATGTTGATTCATATTCAGGTGTTGTTGACTATGCAGATATTCCAGAATACAAATCAGATACAACAGGTCAATCTTTTCAATTAAGAGATTGTTTAGACTTTAGACCAAGAGTAGATGACGCAAGTACAATTAACTCAGGTGGTCAAGATAGAAGTTTTGACGGTACAGGTGCTTCAACAGTTGATGTTGTTAAATTTGGTGATGATGTAACTACAGACTTTGAATTTTACTTATCAAGAATTGATAAAATCTTTTTAAATAAAGATGGTGAATTTAAAGTTGTTGAAGGTGCTTCTTCATTAGACCCACAATTACCTAAATCATTAGACGGTGCAATGCATTTATACACATTGTCACTAGCTCCTTATACTTTATCTACCGAAGAGATTGAAATAGAAACAGTTGACAATCGAAGATATACAATGAGAGATATTGGTAGATTGGAAAAAAGAATTGAGAATGTTGAGTATTACACACAACTTTCATTGTTAGAAACACAAACACAACAATTACAGATACAAGACGCAGACGGTTTTGATAGATTTAAAAATGGATTTATCGTAGATAACTTTACAGGTCACGGCGTTGGTGATGTTGGTAATTTAGATTACAAGATTGCTATGGATATGGCTTCAGGCGAGGCAAGACCTATATGTAAAACCGATTCAGTTCAGTTAATCGAAGCTGATGATGACGGTACAACAATCTTAGCTACAGATAGAACAGATAATAATTACGCAAAAACTGGAGATTTAATTACATTACCTTATACTGAACAAACTTTAATTGACCAACCTTTTGCAAGTAAATTTTTAAATGTTAATCCTTTCAATGTATTCACATGGGTTGGTACAATAGAATTAGACCCACCAGGAGATGAATGGAAAGAAACAGAAAGAGTACCAGAATTAGTAGTTAACCAAAATGGTATGTTCGATACTATGGCAGCTAACTTAGGTAATCCTAACTTAGCAGAAATAGAATTAGGTACAGTTTGGAATGAATGGCAAGATAATTGGGTTGGAAGACCAGTAGAAGCTGGAACTAGAAATATTGGTGGTACTAGAAGAGAACAAACATTTGCTAGAGGTGTTCCTAGAAGAGTATTACAGACACAAGAAATTACAACTGTTCAACAAGTTAACCAAACTAGAACAGGTGTTAGAAGTGTATTCGTACCACAGGTTGTAAGACGGTCTTTAGGTGATAGAGTTCTTAATGTTGCATTTATACCTTTCATTAGAAGTAGAACGATAAACTTCACAGGTACAAGATTTAAACCTAACACTAGAGTTTATGCATACTTTGATAACATTGATGTATCTGCCTATGTTACACCAACTGGAGGTGCTTTAGGTGGTAATATCGTGTCAGACGCTAATGGTGCATTGTCTGGAACATTCGCTATTCCTAGCCCAACGGTAGACGCAAATCCAAGATGGAGAACAGGTACAAGAATATTCAGATTGACAAGTTCATCTACAAATGATTTAAACTCAGATGTAGAAACAGCTGGTGAAGGAGATTACTCAGCAAGAGGTTCATTAGAAACAGTTAGAGAAACTATTGTTTCAACAAGAGAGCCTAGAATTGTTAGAGAAAATACAACAGAAACTACAACAATCGCAAGAACATCAACTAGAAGAACAGACAGACAAGTTGGTTGGTGGGATCCACTTGCTCAAACATTCTTAGTAGATGATAAGGGTGGAGTATTTGTTACTTCACTTGATGTTTACTTTCAATCTAAACCAGAAACAGGTGATTCACAAGTTCCTGTAACTTTACAAATTAGAGAAGTTAAGAATGGTTATCCATCTACAAACATTTTACCATTTTCAGAGGTGTCAATAAATCCATCTGCTGTGACAACTAGTACAGACGCTACAGTTGCAACAACATTTACATTCCCTAGTCCTGTATTCATACAAGAAAATACAGAGTATGCATTTGTATTATTAGCTAACTCACAAGAGTATAATGTTTATGTGTCGAGAGTAGGCCAAACTAATTTAGGTTCTGATAGAACAATATCGTCACAACCTTATGCTGGTGTATTATTCAAATCTCAAAACGGTTCAACTTGGACTGCTGAACAGAATGAAGACATTAAATTTAAAATGAAGAGAGCAGAATTTGAAAATGTAACTGGTAATGTTACTTTCACAAATGATACTTTACCAAGTAGAACATTAAAATTAAATCCAATTAGAACAACAAGTGGTTCAGATGTAATCAGAGTATTCCATCCAAATCACGGTATGCACGGTGTAACAAACAATGTAACACTTTCTGGATTTGAAGCAAGTACAGACTTTAATGGTATTACAGGTTCATCTATTAACGGAACATATACATCATTAACAAATATCACACTTGATAGTTATGATGTTCAAATTGCAGATAGTTCAACTGCTACATCTTCAGGTGATACAGGTGGTTCAAATGTAGTTGCAACACAAAATAGATTATATGATGTTTCTATGTTGAACATTCAAACTATGACTGTACCAGATACAAACATTGGTTATGCGATTAGACCTACATCAGGTAAATCAGTACATGGTTCAGAAACAGAATTTACTTTAACACCTAGTGCAAGTGCTATTAATGTAATTGCGAATGATAATATTTACTTTGAAGTTCCTCAAATGGTTGCAAGTGATATTAACCAAACAAACGAAATGTCTGGAAATAAATCATTATTTGTAACTTGTTCATTAACAACTTCAAATACAAAATTATCTCCTGTAATTGATACACAAAGAGTTAGTATGATTACAGTTCAAAACAGATTGAATAGTCCTACTTCTATTAATCATCCTAATTTTAAAGATGATGAACAATCAAGTGGTTCTTCAACAGCAGCTATTTACTGTACAAGACCTGTAGTATTGGACAATCCATCTACAGCAGTTGAAATAAGATTGACTTCAAATGTAAGGTCAGACGCAGAGGTAGAAGTTTATTACAGAGCAACTTCATCCGAAGAAGTTAGAGATATTAAAGATTTAAATTGGGTACCATTTAACGGTGACGGTAGTGAAGACACTACAGTTGCACCAGCAGAATCAAATGGTGATTTCAAAGAATACAAATATAGTGCAAGTGGTATTTCAGAGTTTACAGCCTTTCAAATTAAAATTGCAATGAAAGGTACTAACTCAGCACATGCACCTAGAATTAAAGATTTAAGAGGAATAGCTTTAGCTGTATAACATGTCACAACGATTAAAAGTTCAAGGGTTTACAAGTTTAGTTAGAGAAGTCAATTCTAAAGGTATTGTCAATACCAATGTAACTGAATATGAAACTTACATGAAAAGAATTAAGTCAAGAGAACAACATGGTGACCAAATTAGAACAGCGGTAAAAGACATAAATAGTTTAAAGAATGAATTAAGAGAAATAAAAGGTCTATTAAAAGAGATAATCAATGGCAGTTAAAAACATAGCAGTAACAGATACGCTAGAAACATTTAGAACCACATTTAACGATTTGGCTCTTAATGACTTTGGTGATATTGCAAACCTAAGTGGTTCGATTAGTTCAACTAATTTAGTTGACGCTATGAATGAAACCATTAGTATTGCTACATCTACTGCCGGTTTTACAATTGAAGACAGTACATCAACACAACAGATTATTGGTGGTGGTGATACACTAAAAGTTTTTGGTACTTCAAATGAAATCGAAGCCGTTGTAAGTGCAACAGACTTATTAACAATCGGTTTACCAAGTGTAGTTTCTATTACAACCTCAGTTACAGCTCCTACTGTATCTACAGGTAATATGTCATTATCAAATGGTTCTATTACAGATTCAAGTGGTGCAATATCTTTCGGTAATGAAAACTTATCTACAACAGGTACAATTGATGGTGGTGCAATAACCGGTACAAGTATTACAGGTTCAGGTGCAACACACACATTAGGTACAATAGAGATTTCAGGTAATACAATTCGTTCAACAGACTCAAGTAGAATTAATATTAACGATACATTTAGAGCAACTGTTTTTGAATCAGAAACAGGTTTAATGACCATAGATGAGATAAGTGGTTTTCCTAGAATTAGGTCATTAAGAGGAGATAACTTTTTAGTTTTTAGTGCTATACCTACATTTAGTGGTTCAATTATATTTGAAGGTGCAACAGCTGATAGTTTTGAAACAACAGTAAATGTTACTGACCCAACAGCAGATAGAACAATTACATTACCAGACAATTCAGGAACAGTAATTACAACAGGCTCTACAGACGCAGTTGTAGAGGGTATGATGGCACCAGATTCAATTGGTCAAAATGAATTGAAGTCATTAGTATCTCTACAAATATTAAACTCATCAGGAACAGTATTAAAAACAATTTTTGGTGCTGGTGCATAGAATGGAATTAGATTATGGCAGTAAGAAGTCCTTTATACTATAACTCTGGCAATCTTCAAGAAATGACCTCAACAATGGTCAATGAAGTAATTGACCAGATTGTTTATCAGTATTCTTTAAATCCAAGTGTTGTTCTTTCAGTTGTTGGTACAGGTGGAAACTTAGACGCTATTACAGATACAAGATTACAAGCTGGAGCTTCTTCATCAAGTGTGTCAGCATTTCCTAGTGAAGCAACAACAGCTGAGCCTTCAGTTGTTACTGTAACTTATGATAAAATTTCAGAAACGAGAGCTACGATAACACCGACAAGTGATACAGGTAAAACATGGCCTGTTTACTATACTTCAGGTGGTGCAATTCAATCAATGAATTTACAAGATGTAAAAGATACATTCTTACATCCAGCTATTGATTTATTACAAACCGGCACAACAACAACTCAACAGGCAGGAACATATCACATCAATACAGCAACGAGTGTTGCAGGTTCAACTGAAGTAAGTGGTAGTAATACAGCCGTTTTCTCTAATACAGAAGCTAATACAGCATTATATACAGCAGGTGGTATAGGTGAAACTTTAGACCAACCACAAACACTTACAAACTTTTATTTACAACAAGTAACAGGTAGTGATACATCATATACATTGCCATTATCACTTGACGCTTCAAACAATTTACAAATTTATCCTGAAGCTACTTTTGAGTCATTAATGCAAGAGTGGGTAAGATATACAGCTGCTTCATCAACAGATGGTTATTCATTATCTTATAATATAGGAACATCTGGCTCAGGTAATACTAGAGGAACAGGTATGGCTGATACTAGATTAAATGGTTCAGGTAACTATCAAACTAAGTTTTGTAAATGCTGATGATTACAGAGCTCAAGAGTTTCCAAACGGAACATCAACAACTATAAACACATATTATTTGAGAATTAATAAATCGTAATGAAAAATGAATATATTATTAACCGGAAGTGATGGATTTATAGGTCAACACCTATATAAACATTTAATTAAACAACATTCTGTAATTGGTTTAGACTTACAATATGGTGATGACATTCTTACATGTGAGTTACCAAACAATATTGATTTAGTTATTCACCTTGCCGGCCTTTCTGGTGTGCGAGATAGTTTAGAAAGACCTACTGAATATTGGAAAACAAATGTAATCGGTGGTCAAAGACTATTTGATGTTTATAAAGATACACGAATTATCTATGCAAGCTCATCAACAGCACACGAACCATGGAAAAATCCATATGCAATGAGTAAATATTGTTTAGAACAAGTTTCACATAAAAATAGTTTAGGCATGAGATTTACTACCGTTTATGGTCCTAATGCTAGAGAAAATATGTTGATACCCAAAATATTAAGAAATGATGTAGAATTTTTAAATGTAAATCATAGTAGAGATTTTATTCATGTTGATGATATAATTTTATCAATAGACACGGTAATGTCTAAACCCATTACTGGAATAATAGATGTAGGCACCGGAGTGTCTAACAAACTTATTGATATAGCTCAACATTTTAAAATAGACTATCTACAAAGTATAGGTGATGAAACTGAAAGATTGTGTAACAAGGCTGATACAACAATACTAAATACTTTAGGATGGAAAACAAAAGTGAACCTATACCAATACATTGAGGAGAATAGAAATGTTAACTAAAGAATATCTAAAAGACAACTTTATTGATGCTTATTTTATTGATAATGAAAGGCAAAATATTGAAGTCTTAACAAAATCGGCAGACGGTAAAAAAGTTATACCTACAATTATTCCGTATGATAATAACTCTACATTTGAAGCNCTAAAAGGTTTTATGTCTGTTGAACAATTACACGAAAGAACACACACTAA
>JGI20151J14362_10003506_pt1 | contig 10700 bp, 7 predicted proteins | sample COG_01_FD_14362 | JGI IMG/M metagenome (IMG submission 14362) | reverse complement strand
AAGTGGGCGCGGGTGTGGTCAGGAGACGCGAACCTAAGCGGCGCGCGGGGGTAAGGGGCGGAAGATACGCGCGGAGGAGGAGGCGGTCGTACCGTGCGCAGGGACTTGAAAACCGCGTGCACTCCTTCGGCGGTGGCGAGGAGCGTCCGTCGGTCGCGCTGCTCGTCGCGGTCGGTATCGCCGAGCTTGGCGCGCAGCGACTGCACCGCGGGCGAACCCTTGAGCGCGTGCGTGCGCAGCGCGTCGAGGAGCGTGCCCGCCGGGGGCTCGGGAGTCGACGCCGTCATACCACAGCTGTGGAGGGGGGTGCTAACGCGCGGGGGGGGTTGCCGAGTGGCGAACGCGCGCGGGGTTGGGTTTCTGGGATGCGCGAACCGAGCGATCGAATCTACCGCGGCTCGTCGCCTCTTCCGCCTCGCCTCTTCCGCCTCTTCCGCCTCTTCCGCGCCTGCCGCGAGGACGAGGTCTGCGGGCGCCCTCCTTTCGCCCCGCCAAAAACGTAAAAAAGCCACGACTCGAGCTTGTTCAAAAGTTCATTTGACGAGTTCGAACCGTCGTTCTTGAGTTATTTTTCGTGAACGGCTGACTCTATTTGCACTGTGCCGAGCCAAGGTGACGTGGTCGATCTTGGAAATCTCCCGGCGCACCTCAGCCACGAGAAGGCCGTGGATACAGTGGATAATGCTAACCGAGGAGCGCGCGTCGCGACCAGGATAACACGCGCGCGTCGCTCGTCTCGCCGGTTTTCCGCGTGAGTATCAACGTCGCCCATGGCCAGTACCGCTTCGTTCGGTCTCGCCGCCTCCGCGGTGCGCCCCGTGGCTCGCGCCAGGCGCACCGCCACCGTGAGGGCCGCTGCGGGGCCCCATCGTCGCCGTTCCGCCGGGGTTCCCGTCCCGGGCGTGTCCGCGCGCCCCGGGAGCCTCCTCGGCGTGACCCGCCGCGGCCCCGTGCGCGCGCGCAACGTCGTGACCAACGATAAGGACGCCAACAAGGACGCCCCGCTCGACGTCGTCGAGATTGAGGAGTGCCTCTCGGTGCGTGACGCCCATCGCGGATCCCCTTCGGCTGCCTCTAGGTGCCTTCGGACGACTCGGCCAATTTTGTTCATGTCGTCGCCCAACGCCGTCGCGACCCGCCCACTCCCCGTACGACCCGCGCGCGCGTTAAAGAAAGACCCGTTCGCTCACCGTTCCACCCTCCGTTTAACCACCATCGCAGGATGAGGCGTGCAAGATCGAGATGCTCGAGAAGCTCGAAGAGGCCGTCGCCGACGAAGAGCCCGCCCTCGTCCAGGAGACGAACGGCGTCCAGGCGACCAAGATGGAGGCTGCCGCCGTCGGTGCCCCCGCGCCCGCCAAGATCGCGGCCGTCGCCGTCGCTGAGCCCCCCAAGAAGGTGGAGAAGAAGGTCGTCGTCGAGGAGGAGAAGGTGGCGGTGTCCGAGCCCCCGCTCAACTTTGACCGCCTCAAGTCCGTCGGTACCTTTGTCCGCACGCTCGAGATTTGGGGCTTCGTCTTCAACTTTCTCTTCCGCCGCGTGTCGCTGAACCTCAAGTTCACGTACAAGGGTGGATTCACCGAGGCCAAGAAGCTGGAGCGCACCGAGGCCCTCGCCAAGTGGCTCCGCCTCGGCCTCCTCCGCCTCGGACCCACCTTCATCAAGATCGGCCAGCAGTTCTCCACCCGCGTCGACGTCCTGTCCAAGCCGTTCATCAAGGAATTGGAGAAACTGCAGGACCGCGTGCCCCCGTTCCCAACCCCGATGGCCAAGCAGATCGTCGAGGAGGAGCTCGGTAAGCCCATCGAGGATGTCTACGAAGACTTTGCGGACGAAGCCCTCGCGGCTGCGTCCCTCGGGCAGGTGCACCTCGCCAAGCTCAAGGCGACTGGCGAGCAGGTCATCGTCAAGGTGCAGCGCCCGGGTCTCAAGGAGATTTTCGACATCGACCTCAAGAACCTCCGCGTCATCGCGCAGTGGCTCCAGAAGGTGGACCCCAAGACCGACGGCGCCGCCCGCGACTGGGTCGCCATCTTCGACGAGACCGCCCGCTGCCTCTACGACGAGGTTGACTACATGAACGAGGCTAAAAACGCCAAGGATTTCGCCGCGCAGTTCGCTGGCACCGACTGGATCAAGGTCCCGAGGGTGTACGAACAGTACACCGCCAAGCGGACCATGTGCATGGAGTACGCGCCCGCCACCAAGATCAACGACCTCGACGCTCTCCAGAAGATGGGCGTCGACCCCGACCGCATGGCCCGCCTCGCCGTAGAGTCCTACCTCATGCAGGTGCTCAGGTTCGGGTTCTTCCACGCGGATCCCCACCCGGGGAACGTCGCCGTCGATAAGGGCGACGCGGAGGGTAAGGGCCGCCTCGTGATTTACGACTACGGCATGATGGGCAGGATCGATCCCCAGGTCAGGAGCGGGTTCCTCGACCTCTTCTACGCCGTCTTTGAGAAGAACTCGGACAGCGCGGTCAAGGCGCTGGGCAAGATGGGCGTTTTGGTTGACGGCGGCGACATGACCGCGGTGAAACGCACCGCGGACTTCTTCCTCGGCTCGTTCGATAACCGCGTGGAGGATCAGCAGAAGGCGAGGACGGAGAACAAGGAGGATTACGAGGCTGAGTTCAAGCCGAAGCGCACCAAGGAGGAGAAGAAGGAGCGTCGCAAGCAGATCCTCAGCAACATCGGCGAGGACCTCCTGGTGGTGTCCAAGGACCAGCCCTTCAGGTTCCCCGCCGAGCTCACCTTCGTCGTCCGCGCCTTCTCCGTCCTCGACGGCATCGGCAAGAGCCTCAACAAGAAGTTCGACATCGGCGAGATCTCCGCGCCCTACGCCAGGAACCTCCTCATCGACGACAACCCCAGCGCGCTGCCCCCGCAGGTTGTCGCCCGCCAGCGCGACTTTGAGCGCCGCTTCGACCGCCAGAACAAGGCGATCGTCAACCTCTTCAAGGGCCCGGACGCCATCGAGGAGATCGCCGACATCGTGCGCGCGATCGAGCGCGGCAGGCTTAAGATTCGCGTGCGCGCCCTCGAGGCTGAGCGCGCCCTCGAGCGCGTGCAGGTGATGCAGGGTCTCATGCTCCAGGCGATGGTCGCTTGCGCCGCCTGCAACGTGGGCGTGGTGCTCTACGTGAGCGGCATGCTGCTCCAGGCCAAGGGTGCGTTCGGGGTCGCCGGGCTCTTCGCCATGCAGGCGGTCGTCGCGCAGATGAAGCTCGGTAAGCTCATCAAGAAGGAGGCGCAGTACTCGGGCGCCGCGTAAACTCGAAGGTTTACACGCAAACTTACATAATAGCAGCACGCGATTCATTCTTTTGTCACATATCCAAAGTATATTCTACAAACGTTTTCGTGTCGTGTCGTATTAAAATCGGTCCGGCGGACCGTCGTTACTGTTCGCTCGTCCCTAGAAGTCGACGTCGGTCCTGAAGACGTAGTTTTCAAATCCGTCGTGTTCCCCCTCCACCGAAGTCATGACGTTGGCCTTCTGGTACTGGTCCACCCTGTGCTCGAAGAAGTTCGCCTTGCCCTGGAGCGAGATGTTCTCCATCCAGTCGAACGGGTTCACGGTGTTCCACACCTTCTCCACGCCGAGCTGCGTCATGAGCCGGTCGGCGACGAACTCGATGTATTCAGACATCAGATTCGCGTTCATGCCCACGAGGGCGCACGACAACGCGTCGCACACAAACTCCTTCTCAATCTCGACGGCATCCTTGACGATGTCCTGCAGCCGCGCGGGATCGAGCGGGTGCTTGAGCATGGAGTAGAGGAGGCAGGCGAAGTCGCAGTGAAGGCCCTCGTCCCTGGAGATGAGCTCGTTGGAAAAGGTGAGCCCGCGCATGAGCCCCCGCTTCTTGAGCCAGAAGATCGCGCAAAACGACCCGGAGAAGAAGATGCCCTCCACGCACGCGAACGCCACCAGGCGCTCGGCGAAGCACTCGGATGACTGAATCCACTTGAGCGCCCACTGCGCCTTGCGCGCGACCGTGGGCACGTTGTGGATGGCCCGAAACAGGTGCCTCTTCTGCACGCTGTCCTTCACGTAGGTGTCGATGAGCAACCCGTACGTCTCGCTGTGGATGTTCTCGATGGCGAGCTGAAACGCGTAGAACGCCCTCGCTTCCGGCATCTGGACGTCCTTCAAGAACCGAACGCCGAGGTTCTCGAGCACGATGCCGTCGGACGCCGCGAAGAACGCGAGGACGTGCGTGATGAAGTGCTGCTCGTTCTCGTTGAGCTTCTCCCAATCCTTGTGGTCCGTGGAGAGGTCGATCTCCTCCGCGCTCCAGAAGGACGCCTCCGCCTGCTTGTACATCTTCCACACCGCGTGCTCCTTGATGGGTAAGAGGCAGAACCTGTCCTCGTTGTCCTGCAGCATCGGCTCGTCGTCGTCGCGGTTCCACAAGCCGGAGGATCCCGCGGTGGAGCCCGTGCTCCTCTGGTCGTGCTCGAGCGGCGACCTTAGGTCCGCGTCCTCGTCGTCGGAAGTGACGTGAAGCTTCACCGGCCGCGGCGGGCTCCTCTGTAAGCTCTCCCGGAAAGCCCTCGCGTGGCCCACGATCTCCTGGGAGAGCCGCCTCGTGCTCTGATCACCATCGGAAGCCATCTCGCCAATGAATGCACCCCCCGAAAACCCAACAGCAATGCGCGAAACGAGAAGGTTCCGGAACCGCTTTCAACGCGTGGTGTACTGGCGGTGTCTGTCTACGCGCGCGTATCGCGTCCGCGCTTGTGGTTTTAAAGACCAAACGAAACCTCAGCGACGTCTCGAATGGACGATACGCGGTGAATAATGGCGCGCTCGCGGGGGTTGCCGTGATCTTCAGCCGTCAGGATCCAGGTTGTTGAGCGAGTGCTACGTCACCGAAAACCAATTTGCCGCCAAGCCGTGATCTTGTGATAGCACCACTGGTTGACATACGAATTTTGTGTGAAATACGATAATTACAACCTAAATGCGGGTGTTTTGTGTAACAAAAAGCATACGTCATTGAACGAAACGTGATCGCTTGCGACTGCTCGAAAAAATCTTGTTTTGGTCCCCGGGCTGCGATCCGCTCCACCATTCTCACGCACTTCCTCACTTCCTCAAGCGCTTCGTTCGTTCGTTCGAGTCGAAGGGAATAACCCAGCAATCATGGGTCGCTCCGCCGTCAGGTGCGTGCTCCCGGCCCGAACCCAGACCCCCGCGCGATCGGCGCGTTGTCCCGACCCGCGCCCCCGGGAACGGACAAAATTTCGTGATTTAGGGTTCCACCATCGTGGCCCGTACCCGCGCGCTTCCGGATGTCACACGAGGACCGATCGCTGACCGCCCATCCCTCCTTTCGCTTCCAACAGGCTTTCCGAGGTTATCTACACCGTCTCCCCCATGAAGACCGGGGTGATGGGAGGTCTCTTCAAGGACTGGCCCAAGGTGATGGCCAAGAAGATCGGTGGATGGGGCGACGCTTTCATCTTCGGCTTCGTCCCCACGGTGGGCGTGTACCAGTACGCGGTCAACTACAAGGAGAACGAGAAGCAGTCGCACCGCTACTAACTCGGGGACCGAACACGGGGGATTAGCCCTCGGTTCCGGCACCTAGGCCTCCTTTAGCGTGTAGCTCACCAAAAGTGTAATTTCAATTTTTGTGAAACCAAGAAAACCGAGTTTTTGTTTGTCGCCGAACAACACTCACTCCGCGGCGCGCCTCTCACCGCGGGTCACATGGGTCGCCCCATCCTCCTGGACGCCATGGAGCGTCCGGTGACTTCATTCGTGATCGCCCTGTGCACCCTCATCTGGTACCACCTCAACAGCAAGGGCCTCGGGTACGAGGAGGTCGGAATGAGCTACGAGAAGGTTGTTCGAGCGCGACAGTACTGGAGATGCGTCACCGCCTCCTTCTCGCACATATCCCCGCTGCACCTCCTGTTCAACATGTCCACGCTCTGGAGCCTCGGGGTGGTGGAGCAGATGCGGGGCCGGGGTGAGGGATGGGGCAGCGGCTGGTACGTGCGGTACACGCTGGTGATGCTGGTGGGCACCATGGCGTGCGTGATCCTAGCGTACCACGTCCTCGTTCGAATGGGGCACGAGCGATACGAGCGCGTCACCGCGGTCGGGTACTCGTGCGTGGTGTTCGGGTGGATGACCGTGCTCTCCGTGCGACAACCCACGTCCAACATCAGCCTGTTGGGCTACGTCCAACTCCCGGTTAACCTGGCGCCGTTCGGGTCGCTACTCTTCACGTCGATGATCGTCCCGCAGGCGTCTTTCGTGGGGCACCTGATGGGAATAGTGATGGGATACGCCGTGGCGTGGGGAATGTTCGCGTGGGTGAACTGGTGGTGGACCGGGGTGTTGGCGGTGGCCACGAGCGCGGCGTTCGTCACGAGTCTACACGCGACGACTGACTTTGAAATTCCAATGGCGCGTCGGCTCGCGACCGCGTTTCGACGACAAGTCGCGGCGACGAGGGGTACCGGAGACGTCGATGGGTCGTCGTCGTTCGTGGGGGTTGGAAGAAAGCTGGGTTCGAGTAACGCGGACTCGAGTAACGTGTGAATGGACTCCCGCGGGTGGACTCCTATGACTATGTAGAGCTAGCTAGCCGACGAGACGATGAACTCGCGAAGGTGTCGGAGATATTCATCCCGCTTGTCGATGAGATGAGCGCAATGCCTCGAGTCTTTCCACCGCACCTCCACGACGTCGCACCCCATAGATTTCCTCGCCGCGATGAGCTCGCTCAGGGGCCCGGCTTCGCACAGCTCGTCGACGTCGCTGTACAGGTAGAGCTCCCGCGTGTTCCTCGGCGCCGCCAGGCAGGTTTGCCAAAACCTTCGCACGTGCGAGCTCGTCGACCCGGTGGCGAAAGCGACGAGAAGGACCGCCAAGAGCCCGTACACGTAGAACATCGCGTGCACGACAGCCCGGGCCACCGAGTTACGCACGCCCATCGAAATGCAGACGACCTTCGGGCCGTTCCTCAGCGTCATCTTCGCGGGCGAACTGTCAAACACCTTTCCTTTCACGTGAGCGCCCAGGTCTTCAAACTCGCCCCCGGAATCCAACATCCCGAACTGCGTCATCGTGCAGTGCGCCCAGCATCCGCCGTTGGACATGAACATCAGGTACAGCGGGGACTTCGACATGCCCATCGTCGCTCGAGCTTCGCGAGCCTTCGTCAGCAACCTCCTGGCGAACTCGCGGCGACCCGATGAGAGCGGCGAGAAGCAGTCCCAGGATCCCTGGATGCTTCTCAGCGTGCAGCATCCCATGGCTTTGAGCTCGTCCGTGTACTTCTTCAGGTTCCTATCTTTGGCGCCGAGCCACCCGGCGACGACCACGAACGGGGTGGTCTCGCCGAACACATCGGGCGCGTCCAGCACAACCCCTACACCCGCCATCGCTCCCCAGGGTTGTGAAATTTGTGTAGACTAGCTAGACTAGTCTACCGAAACGCCCGCAAGCGTTTCTATGGGCAAAATGGGTTTTATGGGTTCCAACTCAAGATCGAGGGTTCAACGAGGGTTCAGCACTGACCGTTGCGCGTTTAAAAATCACAGTGGACACGCGCGAGCGACACCTCGAGAGCCGGCACATCGCAGGCCCGAGAGACTCGTTTCACGCGCGCGGACGCAGAGAGGGACGGGCGATATCCGCGCTCGGGCCGCTCGAGCACCATGGGGGCCGACGACGAGGCCACACAGCTGGCGGATGCGGCGAAGCTCCCGTGGGAGGACAGGTTCAAGCACACGTTCTGGAAGGCACGAGTCGCCGCGTACGAGTGCGTCGTCAAGGAGGCCAAGCTGTCGGAGGACATCGCATCCAGCGCGTGCCTGAAGACTTTCGGTGAGTGCCGCCGCGAAAGCGCCGCCCCGGACCCCGCATCCAGACGTCGTCCCGGCGATTGGAGTTGATGTCACCCCCGACGAGATGATTTTCGAGCTCGAGCGACAACCACGACGAGATCCCTGACCCTTCACCCCTTTTTCCCCCCAACAGGCGAGTGCGCTAAGAACGCCGCCGGAGATACCAACGCCAACGCGCTCGACTTTGGCCTGGATGCCCTCAACGCGTTCCTCACCGTCGCGGACGAGGACTACGCCAGGACGCACTCCGCGGGCATCCTCGCAAACGTCGTCGCGAAGGGCATGGGCGGGCGGCCCAAGACGGTGGATCGCGCCACGGAGACGTGCATGCTGCTGCTGGAGCTCGAGTGCGGCGATGCGGTGGTGGACGCGCTGCTGAAGGGATCCGCGCACAAGGTTCCCAAGCTCGCGCTCGCGTGCGTCGAGGCCATGCGCGTCTCGGTGAAGGAGTTTGGCACACCAGTCGTGGTGCCGCCCAAGCCGATGCTCAAGGGAATCGCGCCGCTGTTCGACTCCAAGGACGCCAAGGTCCGCGGCGCCGCGAAGGACCTCACCGTGGAGCTCACCAGGTGGCTCGGCCACGACGCGGTGCGCAGGGATCTGATTGAGAAGATGAGGGGCACCATGCAGGCGGAGGTGCAAGCCGCGGCGGACGCCATCGAGATCGGCAGAGCGGTTCGACAGCGGCTCACGCGCAAGGAGGCGGCCAACCCGCCGGCGCCGGACACGGCCGTGGATCACGTCGACGCCATGGACGTGGACGGCGGCGACGGCGCGGTGGCATCCGCGGCGACGACGAACGGGGATGTGAAACTCCCGGATGCGTACGAATTCGCCGACCCGGAGTCCATCCTCGACGTGTTGGAGAAGCAGCCCAAGGACAAGGAGACGCCCAAGTTCTGGGACGCGGTGAACTCGTCCAAGTGGAACCAGCGTTTGGACGCCATGACGCGGCTGAAGGAGCTCGCGGACGCGCCCAGGCTCGCATCCGGCGACTACGGAGACGTGGCTAGGGCGCTCAAGAAAATCGTCACGAAGGACGCCAACATCGCGTGCGTGGGCGAGGCGTGCGCCGCTGCCGGGGCCCTCGCCAAGGGCCTCCGCAAGGAGTGGACGCGGGAGGCGAAGGTGCTACTGCCCGGCATGCTGGACAAGCTCAAGGATAAGAACACGTCCGTGGTGCAGAAGAATCAAGACGCGCTGCTGCTGTTCTCGACGCACTGCTTCTCGCTGGCGGACGTCGCCGACGACGTCCTCGCGGCGTTATCGCACAAGATGCCCAAGGTGCCGCAGCAGACGATGCTGTGGATCGCGGCGGCGTGCGGTGAGATGAAGGGGGCGCCCGCGGCGGCGGCGCAAAAGGCGCTCCTCCCCGGCGTGGTCAAGTGCACCGACGCCGCCAACCCGGATGTCAGAGCCGCCGCGCTCGAGGCCATCGCGGGGATGGCGCGCGCGTGCGGGGGATTCAAGTCCGTGGCCAAGGCTATCGACACGCTCGACGACGCCAAGAAGGCCAAGATCGAGGAGATGTGCGGCGCATCGTCCGCGTCCGCATCCACGAAACCGGCGCCCCTGCGGACCAGGGACGTCAACGTCTCCAGCAAACCGAACGTCTCAGTCGCCGTCAAGCCCGCCCCGGGTGTGCGAAGCAGCGGCAACGGGTCCCTGCCCAGGCCGGGCACCGCCGCGTCCAAGCGACCGGGCGCATCGGCCAAGGAGTCCTCATCCGAGGCTGACGCCGACGTCGCCGACGCGTCGCCCGCGTCCAAGGAGGAACTCATCGAGCGAATGACCGCGACGTACTCGGCCGATACGGTGGCCAAGCTCCAGTCCAGCAACTGGAAGGAGCGAGTGCAGGGTATGTGCGCGGTGGCCGCCGCGGTCGACGCGATGCCGGCGGAGGACGTGGGCGCCGCGGCGGGCGATACGATCCGCGCGCTCGCCGTCTTTCCCGGCTTCGACGATAAAGTTTTCCAGGTGCTCGCGAAGGCGTTTGAGGTTTTCGGCGTCCTCGCGGCCAAGTCTCCCAAGTTTGCCAAACGCGACGGCGCCGTGGCGGTGCAGGGACTGGCGGAGAAGATCGCGGACGCTAAGCTCCGCGCGCCGGCGTCCGCGGCGCTCACCGCGCTCGCGGAGGCGCTCGGCCCCAAGTTTGTCATGGCGCAGCTTCACAAGCGCACGGCGACGCACGTGAACCCAAAGGTGACGGCGGAGTCGCTCCTGTGGTGCGCGGGCGCGATCGGGGAGTTCACCGTCGCCGTCGTCGACGTCGCCTTCGCCATCTCGTGGTGCAAGAGCGCCCTCGCCATGTCCAACCCCGCGTGCAAGTCCGCGGCGGGTAAGGTTCTCGGCGCCATGCACGCGGGCCTCGGCCCGGGGCTAAAAGATTTTCTAGCCGACCTCAAGGATTCCCAGCTCAAGACGTTGGAGGCTGAGTTCGCGCGTAACCCGTACGTCGGCCCCGTCGTGGAGGGCGCACGGAAGGTCCGGGCGGACGCCGCGGCCGAGGGAACGTCCGTCGCGGCGGCTGACGGCGGCTTGCCCCGCGCCGACGTCTCCGGTAAGATCACCGAAAAACTGATCAAGGAGATGGGCGATCCCAGCTGGAAAGTTCGCGCCGCCGCGGTCGAGGCGGTGAACGAGATCCTCGCCGAGTCCGCCAAGCGCATCGCGCCCAACACCGGCGACCTGATGCCTTCGCTCGCAAAGAGGTTCGCCGACGCCAACCGCAACCTCGCGGCGAACGCGCTAGCCACGGTCGGCGCCGTCGCCGCGGCTATGGGCCCCGCCGTCGGTGAGAGGCGCCACGGCCACGGGCTCGTCCCC
>JGI20151J14362_10003502_pt1 | contig 10708 bp, 9 predicted proteins | sample COG_01_FD_14362 | JGI IMG/M metagenome (IMG submission 14362) | reverse complement strand
TGCACGCTTAGCGCAATGGTAAGGCCGTCCCGCTGAACAGCCGGCGTCCGAAGAACGAAAAGGCGTCGCACATAGTTGTTAGTTAGAGATAAAGTATCACTCACCGACCGTACGGTGATTTAGTCTATGTCTTTTGAAAATGATCGAGCTCTCGACGAATCAGAAGACGTTTAAATGTTACATTTTTGGGGAAATGACCGGGTTGGTTTGTGTTGCTAAATGTGACTTCGTCAGTGACCTGACTCGTCCCAAATCATTATTTCACACGTTCCCTGCCTTGAAATAATTGTTTATTTCATTTAAGGTCATATTAATATTTCATCTATTTTCAGCCATATGCGGACCATATGCAAGATTGGACAGGTTTGAGGAGTGATTCTGATTGACCGGTCGCGCGAGCACACATCTTCAGAACTCATCAGGTATGCTGAATCGAACCGATTCGAACCGATCGCAGTCAAGTTTGCGATGCAATGTGATGTTTTCTTCCGAACCGATTTTGAGATTTGAGGCATGCCGATACACCTGGGAACGGACCCACGCAATCACGTCTAACGCTGTTTGCTCGGTCCCTAGAAGAATTTTTTTTATTAGTACGTACTTCAATAATAATACGATATGTTATACGAAAGAACGAAGATTTACCTTCAAGTAAGGTACCTTCGTACTTGCTTGCTTGCTCGGTAACTTTCGTATCGTTTTTTGTTTCGCAAATTCCTGTCGTTTTCGTTCAAAATGGTTGCCGCCAGCCTGAACATATATTCAGGAAGTTCCGTGGCAGTATCAAGCAGAAATTTCTCGCTGGCCATTAACTCAGCTTTACATGTCTGTTAGCGAGAAATACCGTGCTCTTGACGGTAAGGACTTCAAAGCGCTTTTTTTTTTCAAATTGATGCTTGGCTCGATTGTCTCCTCTGAAGCGCACCTCGCTTTCCCCATGATTAGAAAGCGACAGGAAAGGGTTCGTCACTTTCTATCGATCGCTACCTATCAATCCAAATATTATTCGCATCTTCAATCGCAAAGACAACTATTCGGTTCACGGTGATGATGCAATCCTGATATCGCGAACCTTTTTGAAAACAACTACCGCCGTTCATTACCTCGGACACGGCGAGTCTGCTCTTCCCGGGTTAACACTGAACCGCAGCCTCTTTGAAACTATCCTCCGCGAGCTTTTGTTGAACGGGACGGAGCATTTAATCGAGCTGTATGAAGAGACTTCTCGCCAAGGCTGGAGACTTTCTCGGACAGCTTCACCGGGGAAGCTTGACGCCTTTGAGGAAGAGCTCAACCGTTCAGATGAGTTGTTTGACACGCCCGCGGTTGCCGCCGTGAAAATTAAGATTCAAATGCAGCAGCGACATGTCGGGTTCGCCTACTTCAATCCTTCGACACGACATTTCGGTGCCTGTGAGTTTGTGGACGATGATCAGCTGTGCATACTTGAAGCAACCATCTCCCAGCTAGGCATAAAGGAGTGCGTGCTCCAACTTGAAGCTGTTGAGACTCCAATGGGTCGCCGGCTGAGAGACCTCGTCAGGCGCTGTGGCGCCCTACCTACACATCGAAAAAAGTCGGACTTTGATATGCATAACCTTGAGCATGACCTTTCTTGTTTACTCTCAAATGAGGAATACACGAGCGCATTAAGTCTTGTGAAGGCGCCGCCACGAACTGTGTCTGTCGAGCAACACCGGGTCATCCTGAAAAAAGAATTAGCAGCCGCCTCACTCGCAGCTGTTATACGATTCTCTGATCTTTTTGCGGAAACGATATATCGTGGCCGGTGCACAATGGCTATGCACGACATAGGTAAGTACGTTCGGCTTGATTCTTCTGCGTTGAGTGCACTCAACGTTCTTCCAGAACGAAGATTCCTTGCATCTTCTGCGTCAAATTCTGCTCCGGATGCGACCAGTAATTTTAGTTTATACGGTCTTCTAAACAGATGCCGCTGCCCCATGGGGAAGCGCATGCTGTTTCGATGGTTGAAGCAGCCATTGGTGGATGCTGCTGAAATAGGGCGAAGACATGATGTCGTGCAGGCCCTCGTCGAAAATCCCGAAGTGCGAGACACTTTACGAGGGACGCATCTCCGGGCGCTTCCAGATATCAACCGGATAACTCGTAGAATTGAGTGTCGTCGCGCAAACCTGGCCGATTTATGCAAGCTTTATCAAGCATCCACAGCACTTCCCCATATAGCAGGTGCCCTGAACCTCATCGACACCAGTCATGGTAATGCTCTGAAAGCTAGGTATTCTGATGAGCTTATTAAGCTGAGTGATAACAACCACCTTGGGAAATTTGAGGCTCTAGTTGAGGCAGCAATCGATATGAACAGAATTCCTGACGAATATGTTATTGGTGCCACATATGATATTGAGCTCGAAAATTTGCAGAAGCGGAAAGACGCTATTAATGATGAGTTGCAAACAGCATTCCTGGATGCCGCTGAGGATTTGCGCGTGCAAGCAGGCAAGGTCCTTAAATTAGAAAGCAACAACATACATGGCTGGTACCTACGTTTGACAAAGAAAGATGAGACTGTGGTGAGGAAGCAACTCTCGGCCAGCTATCAGATCTTAGAGGCAAAGAAAGACGGCACTAAATTCACTAACAAGAGGATTCATTCTCTCAGTTCCAAACGCATGGAATTGGATAGAGCTTATGAATCGCACCAACGTCTCATCGTGGATCGAGTTGTAGACGTCGCAGCCTCATTCGTAGATATATTCTTGCAGATCAGCACCCTTTGTGCAGAAATCGACGTGCTAGCAAGCTTCGCTGAGGTTGCTGTTTCGGCTCCAATACCATTTATCCGGCCAACAATCCATCCGAAACGAGCGAATCCCGAAGATGAGAGGGACGCAATCATGCTGAAAGACAGCCGCCATCCTTGCATGGAATTGCAGCAAGGCGTGCAGTTCGTTTCAAATACTTGCACCTTAGTGCGCGGCAAAAGCTGGTTTCAGGTCATCACGGGGCCCAACATGGGTGGAAAATCCACGTTTATCCGTCAAGTTGGCATCTGCGTAATGATGGCTCAAGTTGGATCCTTTGTGCCATGTGCAGAGGCTAAAATAACTGTACGCGATGCCATTTTTGCTCGCGTCGGTGCAGGCGACTGTCAGATACGTGGCATTTCAACATTCATGGCGGAGATGCTTGAAACTGCAGCTATTATCAAAGCTGCTACACCATCTTCCTTAATCATTATTGACGAACTGGGCCGCGGAACCTCTACCTATGATGGTTTTGGCCTAGCTTGGGCCATCTCTGAATATATTATGCGTAATGTGAAGGCACCCTGTCTTTTTGCCACGCATTTTCACGAGCTCACCGCTCTCCAAGGACCTCTAGGCGTAGCGAACTATCACGTGGATGCCAGAATGGATGAGGAAAGCGGCAAGTTAACAATGCTGCACTGCATTTCGCCAGGGACCTGTGACCAATCTTTTGGCATTGAATGTGCGGAATACGCGAAGTTCCCTCTGCAAATTGTTAAAAAGGCGAGGGAAAAGGCGTTTGAATTGGAAGACTTTTCAGGAAGGGCAACTGCAGTCCCAGTCTTTGACATGGTTTATTCGAACAAGGCAAGTCAAATTGGCATGAAACGTATGCCTGATTATAGACTGCGTAAAACTTTGGGACGCAACTTCGCTGAAAGAACCTTGACAGCTAAGCTCTTTCTTGACAATTTTTGTGCAGTCCAACTGGATCCCCTTTCAAAAGATGGTATCATCCACAACATGAAGCGCATTAAAAGGGAGCTGGTAGCAAAAGAATAACGGATCACTGTCGAAAAGTTTAAATAAAATAAAATTTTAAAAAATGATTTCACTACAAGCAAGTAAGGATGGACTCCACATACAGCAGTAGCGGACGATAGATTTTTTGAGATAAAAATTTCAAAATGCATTTGAATTTTCCAAGCGCGGAAATTACTCAGTCTTGCTTGGGTTCAGGCTCATCTTCCTTAAAAAGTCGAACATCTTGAAAGTGATGGGCGCAATACTAGAGTATCCGTCAAATCCATTGTATCGGATACCTGCGTTAACGCATTCTTGTTTGATGATAGGCTGCATCAATGGATATAAATTATGGGCAACACCCGGGAATAGGTGGTGCTCTATCTGGTAATTAAGCCCACCAGATAGAAATGACCAGAACACATTACCCCAGGTTGCGGAGGTTTCAATTTGCCATCTGCCCCAATCCTTTTGGGTCAGATGTGACAATTGTTGAGGACGGAGGCCATCAAGATTATGACTCACCATGAAGAACCAGCACAAAATGAACGAGCCAAAGCAACCGTACGCAACAAATGGAGCCCAAATCTTATCCCAACCGTGAAGGTACACAGGAATGCCAAGAGTGATGCCAGCGTGAAAGAACTTGCCGACGACATAAAGCACCACTTCGATGGGAGTAATCCCATTATACTGGACCCCAGGAGATGCCTTATGTATGAAAATATTGATAAAGTCACCTATCTGTGCTGCAAGGTAAAGCAAAGGCCAAATGAAAGGGGTGTATATTGGTTGGAAAGTATGGTACCAGGACCAAGGTTGGCTTTCATCAAGGCGGATCAGAGGAAAGGATGTATAGACATCCTGGTCTCTATTGACATCGTTGCAATAAGAATGATGAGAGACGGTGTGGTGGTAGCGCCACTCAAGGCTTGATTTACCTATAATGACATCGCTACCAAACCAACCCCAGAACTGGTTCCAGTAAGAGCTCTGGCAAAGTCCACCATGATTGGCAGTATGCTGCAAACCTGTGCCGGACCAGTAACCCGCAAATCCTAGGAGCAACCCTGTCATAATCGATGGGTACGCGACGTAGAAACTGAGGGAGGCAAAGAAATATGCCGCTACTGCTGCTATGTCCAGCAGGCAACCACCCCGTCCTGTGGCTAAGCGACCCTTGGTTCTTTCCAGGGGCGCCAAAATTTCGTCACGGATGCGCTGTTGGAGTTTCCGATACACCGGCGAGTCGAGTGGAGCGGGAAACTCTTCATCCGGAAAAAGAGTAGGACAGTTGTCAACTCTCGGGAGTGTCTTGAGCACCTTATCCACGACACCGTTGCGGATGTGGTGGCTTTCGAACAAGATCGTTGCGTCACGGCCGACAGCAAGCGCGAGTAGCTGAGCTCCACCGGGATGCGATTCGGCGAAACCCGCGATGTCGTAGACCTTTGAACGCAGGTAATATCAAGAATAAATAGCAGGTCAGGACGAGCAATTGCGCATCTTAGACGTCCACGATTCAGCAAAAAACTCCGGAAGGGAAGGCTCTTTTTTTGGGTGTCGAACTCGAATGCTCACCTTCCCGCGGATTTTTGTCAGTTTCGGGTACCCGCTCGCTTCTTTACATGTAGAGCTCTTCGTGACTGGCGACGCGTCGCCCCCTGGCGACGCGTCGCCACCCTTCCCCATCTTCGGTTTGTTTTGTGGCGGTGCGCTTAACGTTGACACCAATAAGTGGCTTGTCCTTCGCAAACGTCATCAATCGATCAGACAAATTAAATAAAACGGGACTCGTCGAAAAATAAACCTCTCAAATTCCTCTGGCCTCTCAATTCCTTCGCACATTCTGATGGACCTCTTGATTTTGTCACAACGACCCAGCTGCTAGAGAACACATACAGTCAGAAGATTTTGGAACTTTGAGTTTCGTTTCATATTTTATTCGGCATAACTCTTTTAGCCGGTCTCATCACGGGTCCTTTAAGGGAAAAATGTCCGGTCCAATACATTGATATTATTATACCTTATTTTTGACTTCATTCGTTAATTTAAGATTGTCGGTTTAGCGCTACATAGTTGATCCTTCATTGCATGAACCTTGAAATTTTGACTGATGATCACGGGGGCAATAATATTATTATTAGGCCTCGGCGATGCCGACAACCTAGGAACGGATCCTCGAAATCACGTTATTAGTTTACCTCCACCTCGTTCGTTCATTCTTGGAACGTTCAGAGTTTAATTTAGATAGAGTTTAAGATCTTAAGATCTCATATATTTTTGGTTTATTGGGTCTGTGCACGTTTATCGGGTTGAAAAGTAAATCAAATATCGAAAGGAGAACTCCCTTTCAAATTGGTCTACGTCAGCCATACAACGGTCTTTCAAGCCAAAGAAGCAGGACTGGAAGAGACGGGATTTTTTTTCTGAGAACAAAAATGTCAAAGGAGTAAAACAGAACTTTGCTCCCCCGATGGACGCCTCGACACTCCGCCTTTGTGCTTCGTTCTTTGCCGGTGTCGCTGCTGGAGCTGGTTTCGTGATATGCCATCACGCAAGGGCGAGTTATTTTAGAATGAGCACGAGGGGCAACACTCTTCCTTGTGAGCATCCATCGTCAAGGTTGTCTTCAAACAGATCCTCAGCCACTGCCGTCGTAGACGACGAAATAGTAGCTGAGCAGTTCACTCGAAACGTTCAATTTTTCGGCGTCGAGTCGCAAAAAAAAGTCACCGAGGCATTCGTCGTTGTCATTGGACTTGGTGGAGTCGGGAGCCATTGTGCACACATGCTCCTACGCTCCGGCGTTTCGCGTTTGCGTCTTGTTGATTTTGACCAAGTCTCAGTTTCCTCGTTGAATCGTCACGCGCTGGCTACTCGTAGTGATGTTGGAACTTCAAAGGCAGAGTGTCTCAAGTCTCACTTCAAGAGAATATATCCAGAGGCGCGCATCGATGCTAAGGTGATGTTGTACGATCAATCAAGGGAAGAAGAATTATTGGGAGACTCTCCTGATTTCGTTGTGGATTGCATCGATAACGTAGAGACGAAAGTCGACCTGCTTGCCGCGTGCGTTCGCCGAAAGATCAAGGTGTTAGCTTGTGGAGGAGCCGGAGCAAAGTGTGATCCCACACGAATAAGGTTCGTCGATATCGCAGAGAGCGTCGTTGATCCGCTCGCCCGTGCCGTGCGTCATCGACTAAAGCGTCAACATGGAATAGAAGCTGGTATCTGGGTACTGCTGTCGACTGAAAAGCCAAGATGTGATCTGGTAGGCCATTCATCAAACTTGTTTTCAATAGCTTCTATATGTTGACAAGTCAACTCAAGCCATGAAACACCCTCTGCACACTCACAAACACAGGTATCTATAGATTCTAGCGAGGGTACTGTGATGACCGACTACCAGATGCTACCGAATTTCCGGATACGAACCATACCTGTATTCGGGGCACTGCCAGCAATTTTTGGGATGGCCTGCGCAGCTCACGTTGTTACGCATCTGGCTAGACAGACATTTGATCCAGAACCAGTGCTTCGCATGCAGAAAAAACAGTATGAGACCCAATTGGATCGTTTGCGTGATCGAGAAGATGCCAGAGGAAGCAAAACATCTTCAATTGCAGTTGATATAGAGGTTAGTTTCCTACAGTCCTTCCATGTGCACGATGCGGCGTCTACAAGCCTACATTTCGGCGCTTCCCTCTCGTTGTAAATTGCGTTCTACCTCAACAACTCAACATTCCAACATTCCATGTGTGTAGGATATCGTATATCTCGTCAAAGATGTTTGGCATGCCCGCAGTGCGCGGGCACAGACGGCTTCGAAGAGTAAAGGGATGTGGCGTAATACCTCTGGATTATGCCTGACGCGTTGGGATCCAACACGTCCAGCATGTCTCGATAATCTCATACTTCTGACTCTTGATGAGGCTGATGCACACGACACAGAAGTTTGGGGTACATCTGATGAATTTTCGATGCATGGAAAAGGCCTGGAGACTTTACAATTGCGCGAGCCTGGATTCGCATCATCAGTTGAAACTAAATTTGAGAGGGTGCGGGTGGATTTCCAGCTTTCAAAGATACAGCTCTCACCGGAACCTCATCGATAACACATGGACTGCTTGCTATTTAAGGACTGGCGTACATGTTTTCAATAGTTGACCTTTGATCGCTCGTATATTCGCTCCAACACCCTTTTTGCTTCGCACGCAGGGAAATTTGTCAAGTCGTAGTAGTGTGGGGCAATCTCAATCAGCCATTCTCCCTTTGCTTCAGTGCAAATGCGAATATAGTTTTTTGTTGTCAAGACAAATTCGTTGTACATGACCCATTCAGGTTTATGATCTAGGCACGTTGACGGGTGCAGTGTGACCATCTGATTATCCTTGACTGTCAAGTAAGATCCTTGCCTTTCTAGATGTGCAACTTGCATGAAGTAGCCGATAATATGGCTCTGCGGATATTCAAATAGTAGTCTCTACTTGTGAAGTCCGTGGACACGAGTGACATATTGAAGCGAGATGCAATGCGAACCAGCTGACTTCGAACGCTGTCTGCAGATTTTATCGCCCGGTAGTTCATGTAATTATTATAACACCATTGAGAGTCCTCGTTATTTTGTTTAAAAGCATGGTATGCATTAAGCAATGTCAAATGGTCTCCATCGATGTGACTGAATCGGGACTTTGCTTCATCGGCCTCGCCTTGTTGATCTCGTGGACGGATAAATGGATTTGGAACTGACAACATTGATGTTATTGTGAAGATTTCATTGCTGCATCTAAACTGCGGCGAAGCACAGACCATCTTTGCCAGTTGAGGATCAAGGGGGAAATCACTCATTACCGTGCCAATTTGTGTCAGATTACCGTCATCGTCCAACGCACCTAGATAATTCAGAAGTTCAAGTGCACGCATCAGGGTCTCTGGAGCAGGGGGGTCCTTTGCGTAGGGACCACAAAAATGCCAAAAATGAACAGGCCACAGCTTTTTAGGCAATAAAATCCATTTAAGGGGCAATGTCGTATTGGAGTTGAGAAAGAAATCGATTTCTTGAACTATGCTGTGAGAGAAACATGCCATGAAGTCAAAGTGCACAAGATCGTCTATTCCGAGCTTCTTAAGTTGCAGCACCACTGAACCAAGGTTTGAGCGAAGTATTTCTGGGTATGTTTGTTCTTGCAAATCTTTTTTGAAGGAACCTTCGGTGTACAGACGGAAGCACTTCCCTGGACGTGTTCGACCAGCTCGTCCTGCACGCTGATGTGCAGATGCGCGGCTTATGGGCGACACAAGAAGGGATTCAACTCTGATTCTGGGATTATAGACCTTCTGTTTGGCGAAGCCTGGGTCTATGACATACACGATCCCGTCAATAGTCAGGGAAGTCTCAGCGATATTTGTAGAGATGACAACTTTGCGCCCTGGAACACCAGATGAGCCGTCACGAGGTGGAGGCGCATCATCAAAAATACGCTGTTGCTGCTGAGGTGGAAGACTGGCATATAATGGAACTACTTTCACGGGTCCAACGCGATCGCCCATATTTCCAATTTCGCGCCTCACTTTCATGCAAGCATCTTCGATTTCTTCTTCACCTGTAAGAAAGATCAGCACGTCACCCGGAGGTTCGCAAGAGTGTATTTGAACAGCCGTGCGAATCGCCGCCTCGAGGTAGTCACGTTCAGGGTTTTGAGTGTAGAAAATTTCCACAGGATACAGTCGCCCTGGCACCCGCATCAGGGGAGCCTCGAGAAAATAATTCTGAAACTTTTCGGCTTCCAACGTTGCCGACATGACCACAACCTTTAGATCAATTCGCTTAGTGAGGACTTCCTTTAAAAGACCAAACAATACATCTGTCGCCAAAGTGCGCTCATGCGCTTCGTCGATGATTATGACGCCGTATCGCTCGAGTAATGGGTCCGTCATGGCCTCACGAAGGAGCATACAAAACGCAGGGACAATCACCGCAATGATATAATGAAAAAGAAATTATCGGCAGCAGACCTCAGAACTCGCATACACGTAAATATGAACGATTTATGATGCAAACAAGCAGGCGCCGCCCCCGTTTCTAAATAATCTTGAGCAGCATGGACACGGGCCGGCTATAGATCCTTACCCAACACAAAAGGTCAATAAAAAATATCCAAAAAAAGTTTATCGACAGGTTGAACTAACTTGAAGTTTGGGGAATGGCACATGTCACCTTTCACCACTTACCGTCGGTGGAGTACTTCAGAAAAGTCTTGGACCCTGTCGCTTCCTCGAAGCGAATGGAGTATCCGACTTCTTCCCCGATATTCACATCCATCTCATCTGCAACCCTGCGGGCGACGGACATGGCCGCAACGCGGCGTGGCTGTGTACACACGCACATTTTTTTAGACAGGAAACCCGAATCGACGACAAACTGTGGAATCTGCGTCGTCTTCCCAGAACCAGTTTCACCCACGAGGACAAGGGTTTGATGGCTTCTGAGCGTCTGCGCGAATTCCTCCTGCTGTCGCCAGACCGGAAGATCGCGCCGTTTTCTGAGTATCTCAAAGTATTTCGCCGTGTATGGTCGACCCGTGTAGCGGTTGGTGCGTGTCAGCTCCCCCGCGAATTCTGGCGGGTCCGCGGTGTCGTCCGCTTTGCGTGACTTCTTAGTGGCTGGCTCCTTCATGGGTCTTGATTGGTCGATATCCACTACCTTCCCAAAGTTGTGCGCTTTCACAGGCACCAATAACCTCAAGGACTGCGGCTGCTCGTAAGAGTAAAGGTATATATGTACGAGCGTGGATGGATGCATGGGATATACACTAAAATAATTCGTACGAAGATATATAATTATTACTTTATTTTCGGCATAGCCGATCTTACGAGGATTGCAAGAAAAAAATGTCCACCTCACCTGGTATCGTTAATCAAGGTCGAAGGTTTATTTTCCTCATACATTG
>JGI20151J14362_10003498_pt1 | contig 10714 bp, 15 predicted proteins | sample COG_01_FD_14362 | JGI IMG/M metagenome (IMG submission 14362) | reverse complement strand
TGCATGGACTATGGATAAAATGACTGAAGAAGGAAAACTCAAAATTAAAGAAATGGGAGCTGCAGGATTAAACACTCCAGCACCAATTAATTATGAAACTGCATTACCTCAGGGAGTTGGAAAATTAGTACAACAAGAAGATGGTTCAATGGTATTAGCTAATGAACATGAACAAGGATTTATGGTAAATCAAGCAATTGTTGATTTCTGGAAATCTTGTAATGGTCAACGTAAAGTAACAGATCTTGTCGAAGTTTTTGCTAATCAAACAGGTTTGCAAAGAAATCAAGTTGAAAAAGAGGTTATGCAATTATTACAACAATTACGTGATGGTGGATTAATTGCAATTGCAGGTCAACCAGATCAACCTAATGTTGAATTTAAAAAATAATTTTAATCCAATCCTTGTTTAGGTCTACCAGTTTTTCTTTTAATTTTAGGTCTACCAACTTTTCTTTCTTTTCTTATATTTTTTGTTTTTTCTTTAAAATCCATTCCTTTCTCAAAGAATTGTAAAATTAGAATCTTCATTAATTTTGAAATATTTTGATCCAAATTTCTTTGATAATCTGGACTATTTACTAAATCCCCTAAATTTTTCCCTCCAATTGTTATATCATTATCTTTCATTGTTTCACCAATCATTTCTTTTGCCATTGTCAAACCTATGTAAAATTTCACTCCAGAACGAATAATTTCGTTGTAGCTTAATCCATACTGTTCTTTAATTCTTTCAATTTCATCAAATTCATCATCTGGAAATCTTGCTCTTAGGGTGTTCCATTCTGTCATACATCTCTATTATTAATCAATACTAATAACTTGTTAGTTTATTTTTTAAAAAATAAAATTTGAATTTGCACCATCAAAATTTATTGTTACGCCTGAAAGATATTTAATATTATTTTCAATTATTGCTTTAACAAAATTTCCAATCTCTTCAGGTTTTCCAAGTCTTTTCATTGGTAATGTTTTTTCAAATTGCTCTACATTTTCAATAAGTTCTTGAGTTCTATCTGTGTTAATTGGTCCTGGTGCAATATTGATACAACTAATATTATTTTGAGCATATTCTTTACTCAAAACTTTGAAAACTTCTGAAAATGCTGCTCTATAGGCTGATGAAATAATTAATTTTGGATTTGGCTCTTTTATTACATTCGAGCTTATCAAAAATATGTATCCTCCATCATTTACTTTGATATTTTGTAGTATGGTACAAAATCCTAAAAATAATTGATTGTGATATAGATTCCAATCTTCTTCAGTAATGGTTGAAAATGGTTTTGGTGTTGGACCTCCTGTATTAAGAATTAAAATATCTGTTTCATTATTTATTTTCAAAAATTCTTTGACACTATTCAAATTTGATGTATCAATATCTTTTTGTGAAGTAGCAAAGACATCAACATCAATTGTTTTTAAAGAATCTGAAATTGCTCTCCCGATACCACGAGAACCCCCCAAAACTATTGCTTTAGTCATAATATTACAAAAATTTTAGTCATAATTAAATTTCATTATTGCACAAAATTAGAATTTTGAGGCCTTAGAAAAAGTTGGAACATATTTTTCATCCTTATTTGCAAATATTTTCAAATGTTTTTTACACAAATTTCTATTCTCTTTAAAACTAATTTTAACAGTTTGTATGGCTTTTTCTTTACATTCTGAAATACTGCACTGCAATATCAAAAATTAATAGTATTTGTTAATAAAACTTTGAAATAATGTAATTACCTTACTAACTTTTTTATCGCTGTAATTCATTGAAAAATTATGAATGATGATGAAAAAGGAAAAGAATTTCTAAAATTAATAGATGAACAAAATACATTACAATGGAATATTGTTGCCAAATTATCCTCTTTAATTAAATCTGAATGGAATTCTCCAGAATTAAAAACTGAAGTTGAAAATTTGGTTAAAGATCATTATAAAATTACAAAGGATCTTAATAGTTTAGACAATAATGACAATATTTTATAATGCAGAGTCTACCATTAATGCAATAAATAATACAGCCAAATATGGACTTGAAAACTTAAACAATGTCCATGCAGCTGTCTCCATTGGTTTTACTGTAACCCAAACTGATAATCCTAACATTAGTGCTCCTGATGCAATTGCAGTCCACAAATAAACATCACCTACCATATTTTCACCATTTTCAGTTGTGATGAAAAATGGTGCAATTGAAAATAATACCATGACAACAGTAGATAATGCAATAGCTCTTGCTGATGTTTTTTCTGATTGTACTGCAGTTAACATTGGAACATTTACTTTGTTATAATCTTCTTTGAAATGTAACGTTAAAGCCCAAATATGCATTGGAATCCAAATAAACACTAATCCAGCCATTGCAAGACCCATAGTCCATAAATCTGACATAGTTACTGCTACCCAACCAATCATTGGAGGCGAACCTCCACATAGTCCTCCTAAAATAATATTGGTTCTAGAATTTCGTTTTAGTACATATGAATAAACAATGATATTATTTACTAGTGCAAATGCAATGAAAATTGTTGCCCATATTCCTTGCTCTAATGTTGTAGTAAATGAAATTGCAAAAGCCAATACCAATGATATGCCTGCCAATGCCAATCCAAAATTTCTTGCTTTAACTGCAGGGTAAATTCTCTTTGATGGAAGGGGTCTATCTTTTGTTCTTTCCATGATTGCATCAATATCTCTATCGTGATAGTTTGTCAAAGTATTAGCTGCTGCAGAACCTGCTGCAACTGAAAATAACATTAATGCCCAAGTCTCAATTGAAATTGGAATATTGTAAATATTTGATGCTGTCAATGCTGCACCAAATGCAGTAAATACCAGTAGATACCAAATTTTTGGTTTTGTTAATTCATAATAAACTGCGACTCTTGAACCAGTTGTCTGTTCTTGCAATGTATTATTCACCAGTATTTGATGGCATATATGGCATTGCTTTCGTTCGTGATTTCATCTCGATAAATGACTCTGATGATTGAATTCCTTCAACTCTTCCAATTTTCTCTGAAACCATTTTGTGCATTTGATCCAATGATCTTGAATACATTGTTACTAAAATGTCAAATCTACCTGTAACTTCTGCAACTTCTCTAACTCCATCAATTTTGAATAACTGTTCGATTACGTTATCTCGTTGTTTGGTATCGATGTTAATCCCCGTTAATGCTTTAACTTCATAACCTAATTCTGCATCATTAACATCTATGGTAAAACGTTCAATTAATTTTCTTTTTACTAATCTTTTGATTCTTGAATATACTACTGATGAGTTAACATCTATTTTTTTTGATAATCGTGGAACTGAAATTGAGGCATCATTTGATAATTCTGATAATATCTGTAAGTCTAAATCATCAACTTTTGTCGTCTAAAACACCTAAACCGATGTGGATTTCTGGTTCTTATAAAGTTATTATTGTAAAAATTACAATTAATTTCTAAATTTTACCTTTTTTGTATAACATTTCTGCTAAAAGAACAGCTCCTTTTGCAGAACCCATTTTCTTATTGTGTGAAAATAGCATGTATTTCAAACCATTATCAAATAATTCTTCTTTTTCAACTCTTCCAATTGTTGTAGTCATTCCATCACCAACAGTTCTTTCCATTCTAGGTTGTGGTCTTGTTGGATCTTCATGGAATGCATAGTAATCTTTAGGAGCAGAAGGTAATCCTAATACTGAGATGTCTTTGTTACTTTGATTGTAAGTTTCTTTAGCTTTTGCAGGATCAATTTCTTTTGTTGTTTCTACAAAAACTGATTCAGTATGACCATCAATTACTGGAACTCTAGTGCAAGTACAACTAATTCTAATATCTGCATCTATGATTTTACCATCAACTAGTTTTCCTAAAATTTTTCTCGTTTCTAATCTAACTTTTCCTTCTTCTTTTGGAATATATGGTAAAATGTTATCTGTAATTCCCATTGCTGAAACACCTGATTTTCCTCCACCAGAAATTGCTTGCATTGAAGTCATCATAACTTTTTTTGCTCCATATTGTTCAAGTAATGGTTTTAGTGTAATTGCTAATCCTGTAGTAGTACAATTTGGTAGTGGTGCTACAAATCCTTTCCAGTTACGATTTTTCTTTTGAGTCTCTAATAATTCAGTTTGTTCATCGTTAATTCCTGGAATGAGAATTGGAACATCATCTTCATATCTATATGCAGAACTAGTTGAAACTACTGGTAATTCTGCTGCCATTTTAGTCTCAATGTCTATTGCAGCTTGTGATTCTACTGCTGAGAATACCAAGTCTAATTGTGATGTATCTAATTCGTCAACTTTCTTAACCGTCATTGATTTGATATATTCTGGGATTTCTCCGCCTACATCCCACATGATAATTCCTCCTTCATTTCTAATAGCCTCAAGATAATTTTTACCTGCAGAACGTTCTGAAGCTGCAATTTGAGTCACCTCAAACCATGGATGATCATTTAATGATTGTACAAATTCTTGACCTACTGAACCTGTAACCCCTATAATTGCAACTTTTTTCTTCTCCATAATGTGAAAATAGATCTGTTTCAATTAATAATCGTTTATAGAATTACCAAAACATACTAAATTAGCCAATTCTATTTTGAACTGTGAAAATAAACACAAAATCATCTATTCGTAGACATTCTCCTGTAATTCATGGAGGAAAAATTCCTTCAAAAAACAGCGATCAGGTAATTATTGATTTTAGTTCAAATATTACTCCTTTAGGAATTCCAAATTCCGTAAAATCAATAATTAAAAAAAATTTGGATAAAGTTCAATTTTATCCAGATCCACATTCAGAAACTGTAATTTCAAGTTTAGAAAAATACACTCATTTATCTAAATCAAATATTATTGTTGGAAATGGTGCAATTGAAATCCTCTATAATTTTTGTTATGCATTTTTATCAAAAACAACTAAAGTATTAATTCACGTTCCAACATTTCAAGAATATGAAACAGCAGTCAAACTAAATGACTGCAAAATTTCATATTTTAAATCATTAAATCTGTCTACTGACATAGATTCATTTATTTCACAAATTCCAAAAAATGGATGCATTTTTTTATGTAATCCTAACAATCCTACTGGAGAATTACTATCAAAAAAAGAATTATTGTCTATAATTCTTAAAGCAAAAAAATTAAAAACTTTAGTTTTCATTGATGAATGTTTTATTGAATTAGTTCCTGATTCCAATGAATCTGTAATATCATATGTAAAAAAACATGATAATCTCTTCATCTTAAGATCTTTAACTAAATCATTTGGTTTGCCTGGAATAAGAATTGGATATGCTTGTGGTTCTAAAGAAATAATTAAAATTTTACAAAAAATAAAAATCCCTTGGAGTGTAAATTCTTTGGCACAAGATGCTGCAAATGAAGTAATTAAAAATAAATCTCATATCAATAAATCTAATTTAATAATTAAAAAAGAATTAAAATATTTGAATAAGTCAGTTTCCGCTATTAATGGATTTGAATGTATTTCATCTTCAACTAATTTCATTTTAATTAAAACAAAATANAATTCAACAAAATTACAAACAAAATTATTAAAACATAAAATTTTAATTCGTGATTGTAAAAATTTTAGAGGATTAGANGAACATTATATTCGAATAGCAGTAAAATCTCACAAAGATAATGTCAAATTAGTTTCTGCATTGGAGAAGATTAAATGAAATCATTAATGATTCAAGGAACCTCTTCAGGTGCTGGAAAAACAACATTGGTTGCTGCCTTGTGTAGAATCTTTTCTGATAAAGGCTATCGAGTTGCTCCATTCAAATCTCAAAATATGTCTAATTTTGGATATGTTACACCTGATTTTGAAATTTCTCGTGCTCAAGTGATTCAAGCTTTTGGTGCACGTTGTAATATTACACCAAATTTGAATCCAATTTTATTAAAACCAGTTGGAAATTATTCTAGTGTTGTTTATTTGAATGGTAAGCGATTTAAAAAAATGCATGCTAAAGAATACTATGAAAAGTTTGTAAATTATGAAGGTATGAAATTAGCCTCAAAATCTTTAAAGATTTTACAAAAAGATTTTGATTTGGTAATTATGGAAGGTGCAGGTTCACCTGCAGAAATTAATTTACAAAAATATGATATTGCAAATATGAAAATGGCTAANAAAGCAAATGCAAATGTGTTGTTAGTAACTGACATTGATAAAGGAGGTTCTTTTGCAAGTTTAGCTGGAACAATGGCTCTAATTGAAAAAAAATATCAAAAATTAGTTAAAGGATTTATTTTTAATAAATTTCGTGGTGACATTGATGTTTTAAAACCAGGTTTTAAAAAATTAAAAAATCTAACAAATATACCTGTAATTGGAACAATTCCATTAATCCCACTTAACTTACCTGAAGAGGATTCTCTTAATTCAAATCCTAAAGATATTGTTTGGAATAAAAAAAATATACAAAAAATTGATAACGAACTGAACAAATTATCAAAAATTGTTAAATCAAATATTGATATTAATTCAATTGAGAAAATGTTACAATGATTATTGAGTCAATCGCTATCATTGGTTTTGCAATATTACTTGATTTGAAATTTGGAGATCCTAAAAACCGTTATCATCCAACAGCTTGGATAGGAATATTCATTGCAAAATTAACTACTATTACAAAAAATCAAAACTCAACATTTGAAAAAATTGGAGGTATGATAATGATAATTATTATTTCTAGTGTAGTCATTTTATTGCTGTCTGGTCTAAATTTTGGAATCTCTTTGATTTCTGTTGATTACATCTCATTAATTTTATCAGTAGTCATAGGTGCATTATTGCTCAAAACAACTATTGCAATTCGTGGAATGGAAAAACATGCAATTAGTGTACTAGATTCATTGGAGAGTAATGATCTTGATTTAGCTAGAAATTATTTGTCAATGATTGTAAAACGAAATACCACAAAATTGGACAAAAACCACGTACTTTCAGGCGTACTTGAAAGTATTAGTGAAAATACTGTTGATGGGATTACTGGACCAATGTTTTACTATGCCTTTTTTGGTTTATTTGGTGCATTTGTATATAGAATAATCAATACTGCAGATTCAATGGTTGGATACAAAAATGATATTTTTAAAAATTTAGGATGGTTTACAGCTAAATGTGATACAATCTTAAACTATATTCCATCTCGACTTACAGGATTAATTATGGTTATTTCAGCAGCTATTTTACAAAATAATTGGAAAAATTCTTACAAAGTAATGATTCGAGATGGTAAAAAAACTGAAAGTCCTAATGCTGGATATCCAATGGCTGCATTAGCTGGTGCTTTAGAAACTAAATTTGAAAAAATCAATCATTACAAGCTAGGTGATGGGGAAATTATACTAACAAGGGATCATGTTTTATCTGCAATTAAAATTATGAAGTTGACATCAATTCTTTTCTTTGGAATTATTACTATTCCAATAATTTTTGTTTTATCTATACTTGGATGGTGGCTTTATGTTTAAAGAAATTGGTTCAGTTTTTTCTTTTTTAACTATTATACCATCATCGAATTCAACATTAGATGAAACTGCAAAATACATGTATCTCTTTCCTGTTGTAGGAATAATAATTGGTATTTTAGTTGGTGGTTTTGGCTTTGGTTTATCCTTTCTTTTGGATCCAATACTAGTTAGTTTTCTTGTAGTTACATCTATTGTAATTTTAACAGGAATTCATCATGCTGATGGTTTAGCTGATTTTGCTGATGGTTTAATGGTAAAAGGAACTAAAGAGAAAAAACTTAACGCAATGAAGGATCTTTCTACAGGTTCTGCGGGAGTTGTCTCGCTTGTTTTGTATCTTATTGGATTAGTTGTTACAATTTCACTTACAACTGGATTTGATTTGTTTAAGGCAATTTTGATTAGTGAAATTTTAGCAAAATTCTCTATGGTTTTAATGGCAAGTTTGGGAAATTCTGCATCAGTAGGTTCGAATTCATCCTTCATTCAAACTATGAAGGATAAGAGAAAATTGATGCTAGCATTTCTAATTATGATTATTCCTGTTGCTTTACTTGGTGAAACAACTGGACTCATAATGCTTGCAGTCACTATTGTTGTCACTCTTGTTATTTTAGGAATTTCTACGCGTAGTTTTGGTGGTATTACTGGAGATGTTCTTGGTTCTACAAATGAATTAACTCGTTTAGCATCACTGATGGTATTTGTATCATTATGATTGGTTTGATTATGGCAGGTGGCAAGGGTACTAGAATGAATTTAGATAATGAAAAATTATTACTTGAATATAAAAAACCAGTAATTTTTCATGTAGTTGATTCTTTAAAAGAATCAAATTGTTTTTCAAAAATTTTAGCTTTAACTAGTTCTAATTCTCCAAAAACAAAAAAATTATTAGAAGAAAATAATATTGAAATTTTTAATACTAATGGAATTGGATATGTTGAGGATTTAACATTAGTACTTCAATCAATTAATGATTCTGTTTTAGTAACTTCAGGTGATTTACCTCTTTTAGACAATGAAATAATAAAAAAAATTGTTAGCAATTATGATCCGAAAAAAACTTGGACTAGTATTTTAGTAACCAACAAATTTTTAATTTCTCTAGGATTGGAATCCAGATTATTTTGTTAATCATGATAATCAGAAATGTAATTACACTGGAATTTCATTAATTAATGCAAATAAAATTAATTCATCACAAAATTTACATGAAAATTATATTGTTATTGATGACAAAAGAATTGCATTAAATCTAAATACAAAAGAAGATTACGAATTACTCGGCGCTACCTGAAACTTTTCCGTTAATTTTTGCTTTAGAACCAGTTGGCTCTGAAATTGTATTGCCACATGAATTACATGCGATAATTGTTGATGCATGCGAATATACTATTTGTAATTCACCGCATTCTTCACAATTAACTTTTTGAAACTTACTTGATGGTTTTGGAACTCCGATGTGATCTTTCTTCATGCTGCTACCAACTCAAATTTCTTAATTCTTACACCTGTTTTATTGTATTTCTTTTTACAAACAGTACATGTCATAATAGGAGTAACTTTCTTAGTAACTTTAGCTGGTTTTGCAAGTTTTGGGAATTTTTGTCCACCATAACCTTGTTTACGTTCAGCGTGACGACGTTCACCTCTAGCAGAACCGCGTCTCTTTCCAGCTTTGTAAATGGAGACCTTTTGGTCAGTATGTGTTTTACATTTTGCACAATACTTTCTGATCACCTTTGGAATGTTCATATCAACAAAACCTCCTCAACCGTAATTTAAGCATTGAACCTATAATAGTCATAAATTTTATTCAAAATTATGGATTCAAGCCTAGCTGTCTCAATTGACTCTCTAAATTCTGTGGCCATGGGTGAAAAGAAAGCAAATCTGGTCTTAACAAACTGTAACTTATTGTCAGTTTACACTAGAGAAATAATTCCAAACACTCAGATCGCAATAGTTAATGATCGCATTGCATATGTTGGTCCAGATGCTAATCATACTGTAGGACCGAAAACTAAGATTATTGATATCAAAAATAAATTTGTCAGTCCTGGATTTGCAGATCCTCATTTACATATTGATCAATTTGTGTTACCTTCTGAATTTGCAAAACAAGCTCTTCTTTGTGGTGTAACTTCTCTTTTTTCAGATCCTATTGATATTGTAAGTGTAGCTGGCAACAAAGGCTTTCACGAATTTCTAAAATTAGGTGAAAATTTACCGATTCGAATATTTCAAACAGTTCCTGGAGGACTTCCTGTTGATGCCAAATTTAGTAATAGTAAATCTCTAACTTTATCTCAAGAAAAATCTGCAATTAAACATCCTCATGTATAGGAATGGGTGAAGTTTTTTCATGGACTAAAGTAACTTCACGTGAACCAAAAACAATGAAATCGCTTTCAACAATGTTAGAACATGATTGTATTATCAATGGACATACTGCTGGTGCAAGTGGAAAAAAACTTAATGCGTATATTTCATCTGGAATTCTTTCTTGTCATGAACCAATTAACTTTGAACAAGTATTAGAAAGATTACGATTGGGGATGTGGGTAATGATTAGAGAAGGTTCTATTCGCCGTGATCTAAAAGAAATTATTCCACATATTTTATCTCATGGTACATACCGTAATCGATTAATGTTTTGTTCTGATGGTCTTGATCCCTTAGATATTTCTAAATTTGGTCATATTGATTATTGTATAAGAGAATCTATCAAACTCGGTTTAGAACCTATAGATGCTGTTACGATGGCATCAAAAAATAATTTTGATTATTATAATATGGGAAAAGACCTTGGGGGAATTGCACCTGGAAAATTAGCTGATATTTTGGTTTTTGATAATCTGAAATCATTTAAACCAAAACATGTTTTTGTTGGAGGAAAATTAGTTGTTTCAAATGGTTCTTTTGTATCTCGTATTAGAAAAAATGTAATCTCTCCATGGATTAAAAAAACTGTTAAACTAAAAAAATTCTCTAAAAATGATTTTCTAATTAAGTCTAAAAAAGATCATGTTAAAGCAAATACAATTTTTATGTTAAATGAAATTATTACTAAATTAGGTACATCAGAACTTAGTTCTAAAGATGGTTATGTTTCTGCATCAGTAGACAAAGATATTTGGAAAATTGCAGCGTTTGATAGGATACATGGAACAAGTCAACACTCTATAGGATTTCTTGAAAATTTTGGT
>JGI20151J14362_10003480_pt1 | contig 10741 bp, 17 predicted proteins | sample COG_01_FD_14362 | JGI IMG/M metagenome (IMG submission 14362) | reverse complement strand
CAACCTTAATTATGGTATCGGTACGATAGAAGTCTTCCGCTACGGTGGGTAGCTTGTCTATACAGTGCCGTTCAACGCTAAAGCCTACCCCTGTACCACACATGAGTATGTACATAGTCTCATCAAATGCACGAGGGTTATCTACAGGCACGTAAGAACAGTTGTATCCACCTACATGACAGCGGTCTAAGGCTGGCCCTGATGTCATCAATGCTCTCATGCTAGGCATGATCTGCTGCGACAATACGGCTCCTTCTAATTCACCCCTTAGTGAATCTGACAGCGTATAATTATGGCTATCCTGCAAGTGCTTAGACATGTAATCAAAGTATCTTTCTACTGTCTCACTCCATGTCTCACGGCGTTGTTCATCTTCTTTCCATCGTGCATACCTAGATAGCGCAATGAAGTTCTGGTAGTCGGTAGGCAATTGGTTACTGATCATAGCGATTACTCCGTTATTGTTCTAATTGTTTTAATAGTGGCACCATCTATATCATAGAAGTATTCTTGTATGCCATCCTCTAATTCCTCACCTACCTGCCCATCGGCGGGTACTGGGTAGTCTTCCTCGTCAACGTCAATGGTGATAAATACTTTAACTCGCATCAGCCATAACCTCTTCAATCAACTTGTCCAGATACCACTGGGCTTTCTTCAAGTCTTCTAGTGGCTTGTCCTTGTAATCAAAACGCCATAGATACTTCATAATATTACCTTGCAGGTAGTACTTGAACCCATCACCAGTGGCAGCAGAGATAGCATGAATACATTCAATGCCTGTCTGATTGTAGTGAGGTGGACTGTTGACCATATCAACATTACCCCACGCTTTTTTACCTGCTTGTTCCCTCTCTTCCATCATCTTAGCTTTCATAAATGCATCATGTCTCATGCCGAACCCCCTGTCTTTGTGTTGAAGTTGATGTGTACGATATTACCGTCATAAGTTTTCTCTACACCCGCTTCTTCCTCTAGTTCTACATCAATCTCCATCTCGTTGTCAAGTACATTTACTACATATTCATGTACAATATCACGTAAATCTTCTGACTCTTCCATGACAGGCACAGAAGCACACATCATCTTAGCAAAATGCATTACCTTGTAATAGTCTTCATCGTCTAGCGGGTTATCCGGCATTGCCATAATTGAGATATCAACTTCCCCACTCCATGCCCCCTCATCATTTGCGAATGGCCTTACTCGTATAAGGAAATCTTCTTCATTAACCTCAGTTAGTAGTTTCTCTAGCATGTCCATATGTTATCTCCTTTTTACTTTAGTTCCATTGTATTTGATGAAAGCACTGTGCTTGTTCTTACCCTTTTCTTTTAGCCAATCTTCAGGAATGATGCGGTCATAATACCTGAAACCTTTTTTGATACACCATTCAGCGTATGTACTCTTAGCACCCTTACGTAGCTTGCTATTACTATTAGTGAATACGAAACGAATGTCAAGCTTAGGATGCTGCTTCTTGATAGCAACGTGTTTACGTCTATCTGCTGCTGTAAACAATCCCTTCGTCTCAATTATGATGCCGTTATCCAACACAAAGTCTGGGGTATAGGTGCGGTAGGCTAGGTCTTCCCATTCAATCTTAATGCATTCGTAACCATAGTTGATGTTACGCTCTTTAAGATACTCTGAGACTTTAAGCTCTAGCCCACTGCGATACCCATACTTCTTAGCTGCAGCAAATCGCTTTGCGTTAGGCAATTACAGCACCTATGTAACTTACCGTAGGTGGATTCTTAGCTTGTGACTTGACTGCTGGGCGTTCTGTTAGCTCAGACCAACAATCAAAACGATAAGAACAGAAGCGACAGCCANCATTAAGTACCTGATTACCTGTCTCCTTACCTCTAAACTTCTCTGGTACTGGTTCAAAGCATCTTTCAAATTTATTCTCCTCAACTGTTGTTACTGTATCTTTTATCTTATTGATTTCTTCATCAATGTCAAGCCCTGATGCTGGTACATATTTGAACTGACCGTTGGCCTTGTTGACTACCCACCAGCCCCCGACACGTTTGCCGGATGCCTTGGCATAACCCGCAAGCTGTCCAATGTAACCGAACCCATCTCCTGCGGCGAGGGTGTCGTAAGATTCAAACTTGTTTCTGTATGACCAGTCTGAAGCCGATTTAATATCATCAACTGCATCGTTAATGACAATATCATATGACCCATTAATACGAGTAGTACCAAGGTCAAGAGTGACTTTTTCAGTATCATTATATTTAACTCCTGCTTCTTTAAGAAGACCTTTGAACACCGCCTCAACGATGTCACCGATCATCATGTTCATTACGAATGTAGTCGGGAATGGTAATGCCACCTCTGGTTTATTCTTTTCGTACCAAAGCTGGCAAGTGGGACGACCAACATTTGACATACGCAAACGAAAGTCACCCCTTGTTTTACCACTGCCAAACTGACGTTTGATTGCATCAGCTACATCATCGGCTACTTGTTCGATGGTGTCATCAGACATGGTAGACTTACCTTTTACGGCATTCTCCATGTACTGATGCAATGCTAGTTCAGCGGGATGATGCATTATGCTGCATCCTCATCATCAACTTCGATGTCCACTAGGTTGTCTACTACGTCTATGTCATCATCTGCCATAGTAGAGTTAGCTTTCTCTGCCCATTGGTTGATGATGTATGTATTGTAGTTGTCAATCCAAGCCATGAAATCGCCAAACAGTACTTGATCTTCGTCTGTTAGTTCCACGGCAGTAGACACATCAAGCTTCGCTAGAGGAACGTAGTATGATGCACCTGTCGGAATCTTACGCTCATCTGTTGTAGCCGTAATGATGTGCTTGATTGGAAGACGCTGCATCTTTGCGAGAGATGTGAAGCATGTACCGATCTCCTTGAAGGCATCACGATTGTCAATCTCCCAGATGAATGGGGTATTTGCAACCTCAATAGGTTCCCCTTTATCATTCGTAGGATTGACTAGCTCAACCTCACCCAGCACTACACGCACACGCTTGATGGCTTTCAACAACTCCTGTTGTGCTTTAGGCAATGCGCTGAAGTCCTTGATGTAGCCTGCAGCCTTACCACAGTTAAACCCACCATCGTTATCCTTCAAGTCAATGTCTAGCGAGTCAGCCATCACACTCTTGATGTAACGATTGGGCGATTTAGCCGTAGCTTGAACGAACCGCTTATGCATAAAACGCTGCATGAACGGACGCATCTTAATACTAGATGCATAGTATGTTGGGCCATCTGGTATCTCTAGCTTGTATGTACCGCCTTCAACAACTTCTACATTCACTTTCTTGCCATTAACATCTGCCGTACCCATAATCGGTGAGTGGTTGATGCGTAGCCGTGCCAGCGAACTAGACGATGTGCTAGTCTTCTCATGTGCAATACCCATAGCTTTAGCCATAGCAGCATAGTTATCGGTATCAATTGTTGTGAGTTGTGTCATTACTTTCTCCTTCTGTTTTTGCGAATAGTCCATAGTTATATCAAATTACATCCTTAGTGTCAAGCCAATTCGGACCTATTTTTGACTCTAATAATAACGGTACATTAAAGTTGATACCCCATCTAGTGTTTATCAATTCAGGTAATGCTTTATTTGTTTGATCTATGATATTGATTACCTGAACTTCTTCAGCAGGATGTACATCAATAACGATGCTGTCATGTACCGTATTCACTATACAAGATTTTTTACCCTGAAGTAATTGATCAATATGCAACAAGGCTAGAGGTACAATATCTCCTGTAGCAAAGCCCTGCACAGGGTAATTTTTAATCTGTGTAAAGTGTGACACACGCCCACTAGCTTTGCGTACTACATCTGGAAATGCGTATTCTCTGCCAGAGGGCGTGGTTATCTTTTGTTTATCTATAGCTTCTTTAGCCAATCGGGAATGCCATGATGCCACTCCTTGGTATTTGCTGTTGAAGTGTTCGTAGTACGCTGCTTCTGCTTTTGTTCTGCCGTATCCTGTTGCACCGTAGAGTGGAGCAAACGTATGCGCTTTCGCATCCTGCCTACTCGTAGGTTGACCAGCATCACTAATAACTTTAGCGGTGTATGCATGTACATCAAACCCAGTAGATACTTCTTCAATGGCTACCTCATCTTGTGATAAGTAAGCGGCAGCACGAAACTCTAGCTGCGCAAAGTCAGCCTCAAGTATCTTACCACCATCGAATCGTGACACGAATACTTTCTTAACAGGAAACGTGCCGCCACGTGGCATGTTCTGCATATTAGGGTTAGCCCCCGACAGACGACCTGTCGAGGTGCGATGTTGAAGTAAGCTAACGTGCAGCTTACCGTCTTGTTTGGTGTAGTTCTTGATGCCATCCACAAAGGATGACAGGTATGTATCGACAGCAGATAGCCGCCGCACCTTAGATAAGAACTCGACTGCATCATCCATACCACGCGACTTAGCACCCGCTTCTAGTAGTTCAAGGTTTTGTTTGCTAGTAGAAAAGCCATTGGCTGATGCCCACTTAGCTGATGGTGGCTTGAACTTGAAGCCTGCTTGTTTGTCTGTAGGGATGAACTGGAAGCCTGCCGTACCACAAGATAAACACTTGCTTGGTTTAGCGAAAGGCTCACCATTCTTTTTAGTCTTGCGGATATAACCAGAACCATAACAGTCCCCGCACTGCACCGCATTCGTGCGGTATAAACGCTGCGTCCTTGTAGCTACAAGCTGTCGGAACTCAACGTCATTCATGTATGGGTCAATCAAAGTTGCCCAATCTTGTTTGTCAATAACCTTACGTCCATAAATAACCCACGATAATTGTTCTGGGCTGTTGAGGTTGATAGGGGTATCGCCCATGACCGTATGTACGTGCGATTGCAGGTCAGTGATAAGCTGTTGTTTTTCCTGTTCAAACTCCTCACGAACTTCTTCTAGCTTGTCCATGTCAACAGAGAAACCAGTCTGGTAAACCTTAGCGAGACACTTGGCTAGACGGTTAGTCAAACGAACAGTGGACAATAGCCCAGCATCTGCTTTTGTATTAAGACGATGCCACAACTTATCTGCAAGTTGTTGGGTAGCGTGAAGGTCAGCAGATAGATATTCAGTCAACTCATCTAGTGGAATATCTCGTGTGCTATAGCCTTTCTTAAAGTACTCCTTCAACGTATCCTGCTTCTTGGTATCTAACTCGTAGCGTTCAGCGCAAGCCTCAAGTGACAGCGGTTCTTTCTGTCCACGCTGCAGTACGTATTCAACAAGCATAGTGTCGAACACTGCCCCATCATACTTGAATCCAGATTCCCATAGCCACAATAAATCATATGCTGCATTATGGCAGATGAGTACCGTAGTTTTGTCTAGCCACTCTTGAACAACAGTGTGTCCGAAGTCGTCAGCATCAACCTCACTGTGGTCAAATGTTACAATTCTTTCTACACCTTGATCGTTCAGCATACCAACCATAGTCAATGAGTTGGTAGGCTCAAATGGATCAAGATGCATCTTACCATCACGATGCGTTACTGTGTTCTCTACGTCTAATACTAGCTTCATGCTGTATACCTCGCTGTTTGATATTCAAGGTTGCAGACTACACTACCATGCCACCCTGTCAACTTATTTTTTACAATATTGAGATGCCGCTGGGTACTTTCTTCATCCTCTCCCTGTACTGGTGGGTTCTTAGCGATCAACACCATAAGGTCAGCCTCAGCAGCCTTACCTGTACGAGAGCCTTCCATCATACTTTGATTTAGTACAACCTTACCTTCCGCATCAGCAGATAGCTGCGACATATAGAAGACAGCGCAGCTATGCTGCTTGGCAATCATACGTGCATGAATTGCGTTAGCTTTTAATGCCTCATCTGGACGAGCGAAGCCAGCGGTCTTAGCAAACTTATCGCCCATGTCTAGCAAAACGATGTCAGGCTTGTATGCCTTACATACACTCTCGACCCAATTCATATCACGACCAGTGGCATCCTTAACCTTGATGCGTTCCTTTACTGGTGCGTACAAATCACGTGCCTTAGTAGGATTCTTCTTGATCTCATGCATAGTCATGCCAGTTGCAGCGGTCAGGTATCTAGCACCCACACGGTGATAGCCTTCCTCGTTACATAAGATAATGCAGTTAGCACCTTGATGTGCAAACCCACCCGGCGCAGCAATCAAGCTGGCGTGGAAGGATGTCTTGCCTGTGTTGGGTCTAGCACCAATCTCAATCAAGTGACCATCGTTAACGCCTTCAACCCTACGTGTGAGACTGGATATGTTGAATGTCCAACGTGCCTCAAGGTCATTACGTGCAAGCAGGGTTTCAATGTCAATGTCATCCCACTCAATCTTTAGGTTAGGTGTGAAGTCATCACCATATTGCTCAAGCATCTGTCGTAAAGGCTCAAGGCTAGTCTTGTCACCGTTGACATAATCAAAGCCAAGGTTAGCTATGTCCTCGCCTATTACCTGTTGAAACAACTTAGATAACACCTCTTGTGCTATGTCGCTACCCATAGGCTGTTCACGTTTGATCTGCGAGAACAAGGCTGAGTAGGCAGTCTTCTGTGCCGTAGTGAGCGTTGGGTTGTTCGCCATGAACAATGCCTCAATCTCATCGGGTGTTACGGTACGCTCATAACGATCCATAGCAGTGTCGATAGACTGCTTGATCTTACGTACATCCTTACTGAATAGACGGTCAGGGCAACGAGAACCACGATGATCCTCATAGAACCCCCTGTCCATCAAACTTCTAATTAGTGATAATTCCATTTAAATTCTCCATATCTGTCGGGTTACGATATTTCAAGTCATCCTTCAAACGTAGTACACGAACATCGTTGACGTGTCCTCGTAATTCCTTTGCCATATGTAACGTCTTAGGCAGCGCATCGGGGTCTAACGCTATTACTGCTGTCGAGAACTGTGCAAGATACCCTTTATGCGCATCCTGAAGAGACGTTCCAAGAAGCGCAACCCCGACAAAGGAACCGTAACCAACAACGGCTGCACTTACACAGTCCTCAACAACTATTGCGACTTTACCACAACCAAACGTATATGGCAAGCCACTATTTCCATATCTTTTCCATTTAGGTAAACGCTGGCCTGATAATGATCTGCCAGTAGCATCTACCATTCTACCCTCATGCATTACAGGGAATACCACACGGCTTTCCTTTACATCATACAACAAGCCTAGTTCATCTACATCCAATCCCCACCTGTCACACCACCTGTTCATGTACAGGTTGTCCTTGTGTCGTATTACGTATGGGGGTAATTCAAATGTATTCATAGCAAACTCCTTGGCTCCCTTAAAGCCTGCACGTATGTCATCTACAGATAGGTGAACACGTGTGCCACCACTAACCCTGCAGCTTACCTTGTAGCAGTTCCATACAAGTGACCCCATGTTATTGGTCACTGTAAATGTTTTATACCCGCCACATTCAGGACAGTTCATGCGCTTTGTCTCGCCATTGGCTACGTCAAAGTCATCTACATTTATCATTTATATATCCTTTCTATATGTATATTATTATATATATATAATATAGTTCCCTGCGGCAGTTAGATGCTTATATCATGTATTCTTACGTGCTGTCAAGGCATTATTTGCACTTGTATATGTATTTTTTAGATACGGTTTAACTGACTGTGGGTTAGCATGTCCTGTAACCGACATGATTTGTCCTATTCCTACATCAGCATCCACCATCTCCGTAACACCTGTGCGGCGTAAGTCAGACAGACGTAATTCTTTTGACAGTCCTGCCTCATCCATCAGCTTACGTGCATGTAACGGTAGCTTATACATCGTGTATGGTTCGTATACGCCACGATATGGTTGGGGTCTAGGTGCAACATACTGCTGAAAGCCAAAGTCTTGCTCTTGTTGTATAAGCATGTCAAGTAAATTGTCATCTATAGGTAGCTCAACCCGCGCATTACGCTTGGACTGTTGTATTATTACACGCTTAGTCTCAAAATCTAACATATCCCACGTAAGCAGACGCATGTCACCCACTCGCTGACACCATTCATAGGCCATGTGTGCAATCAAACCTATGTTACGGGTGCTAAAATCGCCGTAGGCNGCGTCTANCAGCTTTCTGACATCCCCCTTCGTCCATACCACCTTNCGCGGTTGTGTGGNTCTCCTACGTACCGTAGCGAAAGGATTGATATTACAGTGTTCCATTCGTACTGCGTAGTTAAAAAGTATTCGGGTGACAGCCATGATGTGATTCGCAGTCGAGATACCACGATCACACCATTGGTCATAGGCTAACTTGGATTGCTTGGTTGACATTTTGGTGACATCAACCTCACCAATGACTGCCCCATCGACAGAGGTAGCCAATGCGTTGGTCAAGCAGTACTGATAGTGTGCTTTAGTTTCATCCCGCAAGTTCTTGTAATCATGGGAAGAATAGTATTCATTGGCTACCTGTTTAAGTTTCATCTATAACTCCCAACTTCTGTCGTATGTTGTATAATGTCGTAAGCATCATCATCATCTTCAAAGACATCACATATGCTAACCTCTAACATTTTAGGCGTTGCGTATCTTTTCATTAACTCTGCTACTTGATTTACTGCATCAGCTTCATCAACAGCATCTGTATCATAACGCAACCAACCATCGCACCACTGTGGCTCTACTGTAATTATGTGTCGTTTCTTTTTCATTTCTTTTTGTTTCCTTTCGTTTTCTTTTTACTAGGCTTCCAATAACCTACACGTAAGTTTACTGGTGTTCTTGCATCGTCAGTGGTGGGCGTAAAGAACGCTCCACCTGACTTAGTTACCGCACGTACCCTCATGCTGCTTCCATTGCCTGAAACTGTGGTGTATTAATCCAACCAGCCACATCAATCTCACGCTTGAACATTGAGATAGCTTGTGTGTCCTTGCCTGTATTACGCAGGGCAAAGCCATTACGCTCATCAGCATAGGATGCATAGTTGGTGAAGGCTGAGTATAATGCCCACAGATTGCGTCCACGCACACTGACTTCTTGATTGTATAAGCCATACATCTTCTCTGACTTTTTGTCAGACTTCATAATGCCTTCAAGCATAGTCTTAACATCTACATGAGCAAGGCTAGTGTTAGCCCAACGCTGCATCTGTTCTGCTTGTGCAGTGAAGTCCTGTTGTGACTTGTGCAGTTCAGTGATGAACCTGTCGAGGCTGAAGTTGGATGTGTTCTTACGCATCACCTTACTGTGATCGCCTGTGATCTGCCCATTGAGACAGAAGAAGTCGATAGCACCAAAGATGGTGGTGTTGGAACATGTACCATTGACACCATGCAAAGCAATGATCCGCTTCATCAGGGTAGTCTCGTGCTTGTCAGTGGCAATCTTGGCAGTCACGTTGGGCAGGGTCATGTCCATCATAGCCCAGCCATCTTTATGTGCGCTGCGCCATTTAATCTGTGCGCCTTCCATGTCATAGTCAGACAGTGTTTGTGTCGTAGTGTCCATGACATTGCGGAAGAAGTCACCGTGTGATGCACAGGTGAAGCCGTTGCCTACGATACCAATGTAGTCACCAGTGTCACCATTGATGACATACTTCTTATCGTCAACTTTAGTCGGCTCAAACTCCACATTGAAGTCGAGGTGTTCTGGAATATATTCTAGCATAATTATTCTCCTATCGTTAAGTGATACTGTGTTATATATTATATTCTAGCAAATGTCAACTCCGTTACATCTCATAGCCCCAAGCCTTTACTTCAACATTGTCATCGACAAGGTGTCGCTTCAGCACATACCACGCTGTATCCATGTTGCGTAAATCCTCATAACTAATATCACATAAATCAGACACTGATTGTCTGATAGGCACAAAGGCTTGTAGCATTTCCAGTACAGCCTGTTGTTGTTTAGGTGTCATGCTTTTCCATGTAGCACGCGCCTGTTCTTTTTCTATTAGCCATTGCGACTTCTCTTTTTTATTAGCCATCTTGTAACTCCTTCTGGAACTCATTCCATGCTGCGGTAAATACCTCGTTGAAACTGTGGTAGTTGGCATCCTCAAAGGCAGCAGACGCTACCTCAAAGATATCCTGCCCACTCCACTTGACTGCTTGGGATAGCTGTATCCCTTTGATTTCATTACTATTCATGCTCACCTCCATTGCCTCTGCCTAGCCCACCGAAATACTGAGGCTTGCGTCTTGCTGTTTCAAATACTCCTGCCGTGATGAACACACCTGCTATCAGCAAGGCATGTGCTATGGCACTGATACCGAACACAGTGACAGAGCCGACAGACATTCCAAAGATAATACACCACATCCATGCCAGCAATTGCATGACCAGATGCCGTGTATTTGTATCAGGTATGTAGGACAGCGGGTTACGTTTACTGTCCATGATTAGGTGGTATAGTTTAATCATCTCCACAATTATCCTTTTCAAACTTGCAACGTGTTGTATAATAAGCCATCAACATAGCGGCCATCTCTGGATAAAATTCCCAATCAGGTTTACTGCCAGATTCAAATGAATATCCAATCTCTGCGTCAAGTGCTACCAATATGGCGTTCACTTGTTTCTTTGGTAGGTTAAGCGTCATCATTGTCAGTCTCCTTTACAGTAGTTGGTCAGTACCATCAACGCCCATCAGGTTCATCACATCCCTAGTCACGCAGTCAATCAATTCATAAACATCATTGACAGGCCAATACTCTAGCGGTTCCCATGCGTTGTCCTCAAAAAACTTATCTAGCT
>JGI20151J14362_10003475_pt1 | contig 10749 bp, 10 predicted proteins | sample COG_01_FD_14362 | JGI IMG/M metagenome (IMG submission 14362) | reverse complement strand
TGATGCTATAGTTGCTTTAGCCATTCCATATAACCAAGTTAATTCTCGTTTAACCTGCATAGCTAATTCTCTTGTAGGAGCGATCACTAAAGCTAAAGGTGCACCTGCTGTGTCAAAATTCACTGAATCTTTTAATATTGTTGGTGCAATGGCGATGCCAAATCCAACGGTCTTTCCTGATCCAGTTTGCGCTGAAACTAATAAATCAGAACTTTCAAATTCTTTTTTACTTACCTCTGATTGCACAGGAGTAAGTACATCGTAGCCTTGTTTTGCAAGGGCATCTGCTAATGTTTTAATCACAGTTTTTATTTCTTATCATCGCAGGGTTCCGTGACTTAAAGCCAGTGGGAGGATCACTGCTGGTTAACATTCAATATTTGGTAAACCCCAAATGTTACCAAAAGGCTAGAATGCTTAAACCCAAAANTGCATCACATTACCTGTGATTGGGCGATATTCTTTATTTGTCATAAAGTATAGAGTTAAACTTATAATTTATGTTAATCTTTTGCTTGTATTAAATATAAAGAAACTGGATAAAATGTTATTAAATTATTTTTTCCTTGGATTCTACAATGTTTGAATTATTCGTAACAGCATTTGTAATGCTTTTTTTGGTTATTGATCCTATTGGATTATTGCCAATTTTTATATCCTTAACGCATGGTAATAACAAAAATCGTTTAAAAATTGGACTAAGAGCATGTTCAGTCGCACTTGGAATTCTACTTCTGTTTGGTTTGCTTGGTGAAAACTTACTTAACTTTATAGGNATNGGTATGCCTGCATTTAAAATTTCTGGTGGGTTGTTGTTATTTTTAACTGCTGTGGAAATGTTATTTAGTAAACGCGCACAGCGTAGAGAAGAACAAACTGAAATGGATGTACATGATGACCCATCCGTTTTCCCTCTTGCAACACCATTAATTGCAGGGCCAGGTTCAATGGCTACAATGATTTTATTATTAGATAATGATGCTTCAGGTCTCACATCAAAGTTGATAGTTTTATCTGCAATGGTTTCAGTAGTAATTTTAACATTTACATTTTTTTTATTGGGTGGGGCATTTGAACGTTTACTGGGGAAAACAGGCATCAATGTGATCACTAGATTGATGGGCATGCTATTGGCTGCGTTATCAGTTCAATTTGTAGTTGATGGCCTAAAAGGCTTGGGTGTAATTTAATAATAATTATTATGAAAAAGCTACTTCTAACCATATTATTTTTATTATCTTCAATTAATATTTCAAATGCTGAAATTGGTCACAATGATAATATTGAGGCAGTAAATATTGAAATTTATATTAGCAGTATCAAGGATAGCAGATCAATTTGGAAAGTTCTTGGACTAAAGCTAACAAACCCTATGAAAATGCCTGTTATCTTGAGAAATATTGAAGTTATGCAGTTTAGCATGGAAAAAACTAATGCTAAAATTGAACGTGGGATCAATATATTTGGAAAGACAATATGGTCAGAGTTAGATTTTTTGCAATTGTCACCTGGAGAGAAATTTGAAACATCTGAAAAGAGTTTTCGCTTACTAACAGACTCTACTTTAATATCAGGGGAAACTCTACGATTTAATTTTGATTTTGGGCCAATGGGTGAGAAAACAGTTTTTTTTCGAGTGCCTGGCTAAATTAAACCATATATTAATAAAATCATATGCAATCCTATGCCTGCAAATGCAGAACCTATCATTGATCTAATTCTTTTTGTTCTTGCAATGGTACCAATTCCAATGCCAAGAAAGTGTAAAATAGCCGATGCAATTAAAAAACCAGTGATATATGATGTTGGGTTTCCTAAAGAGGGTATTTCACCGCCATGTGCATGTCCGTGAAAAAAGGCAAATATTGCCACAATTGGATAAGCTATCCAAATGCCAATTCTAGATTGAGATGCAATAGCAATTCCAAGAACTATTACTGATAAGCTTATTACACCCTCAACTTGGGGTATTGGGATGGCCAAAAGTCCAATTAATGCTCCAATAAAAAGTATAAAAACAAAACATACAGGCAATCCTAAAATGTGTTTTCCACCTATTTGGATTGATAATAATCCTACAGCCACCATAGCAATTAAATGGTCAAACCCCAGGATAGGGTGTAATAAACCGGATAGTACGTTTGCCGTATCACCGACGGCAAACGTTATCTTCGTAGAAAATAAATATACTAAGGCTGCAAATATAATATTTTTATTCATTCTTTGCCTTTTTTCAGTTCATATTTAAGTGAATTTTGTATTTTTTCCTGAGGTTTGCATCAAGAATTGGATCAAAAGCTACTTCAGATGGTTTTGATAATATATCTTCTTTTATTTTTGTAGCTTTTTCAGTCAAAACTGGCTTTCCAATTTCAGCCCATTCTTTTGGGCTGGTTCTATCACCCAATTGAGGATAAACATGATCAGATTGCATTCGACCTAATGTTTGGTCTGTGCCTAAATAATGACCTGGGCCATTTAAACACACATCTGCAATTTGGTCTAAAGCAAGTGTTTCATCATTTACTTCAATACCCCTTACGCATCGCATTGATTGTCCGATTAAATCATCACCCAGAATCAAAGATTCATGACAAAATCCTAATAGAGATGCATGCATACCAGCTGCTTCATAAACCATGTTTAATCCAGATAGGCCAGCCATGACGCTTGAACACATCTGTTCCCATCCAGCCTGCATGTCAGGCATTTTTGAGTCTGATGCTCCAGCAGCTGCACCGCCAGGAACGCCATAAAATTTATGCATTTGAGCGCATCCTGCAGTCAATAATGCTTGTTCCCCAGATCCAACACTCATTGCCCCAGTTCTCAAATCTAGTCCAAAAGGCCAAGTGCCAAATATTGCTGGATGTCCAGGGCTCATAGCATTTACATACACAATACCTGCAAGACATTCTGCAACTGCTTGGACAATTGCACCTGCAACTGTCGAAGGAGCAGTTGCTCCGGCCATTCCTGCTGAGAGCAATAATACTGGCATACCACCTCTTATACATGCTTCCATAACTTCACAGGCTTCAGTAGCAAATTTCATAGGCGGCACGACAAAACAGTTGCTGTTTGATATGAATGGACGCTCGCGAAAAGCATTCTCACCACCAGCAATATCATAAATGAGTTCTAATATTCCTGGAATAAATGATGGTTCAGTAAAGCTAGTTCCAATGTGTTTTGAGGTTCCAGATGTTGCGCCATATATAGTATTCATATCCATTTCAAAATTATCGGCTATATCTCTACATACCATTGGTCTCTGGAAAAAGTGAATATTATCAAGTTGTTGTGTTATTTTAGCTGCATCGTGGAGGTCTTGAAGTAAACATTCGCGGTAATTATTTCCATCAATATCAACAAGATTAACGGCAGCACCAGCTGTGCCATAATGGACACGGTTCCCACCAATATCTAAATCATTTTTACCATCACGAGAATATAAAGTAATCGATTTAGCAGCTTTCGCCAGCATGTCTTCAACTAATGCACGAGGAAACCTGATACGTCCATCATCTCCTAATATAGCGCCTGCATCAGTTAAGATTTTCACTCCACTTGGAGGTGCATCTGCCAGACCAATTTGTTCTAAAGCATCAAGAGCAGCGTGATGAATCTTTATGGTGTCAGTTTCAGAAAGTGGTTTATACGTGCCACCTTCCATACCTGGTCGAATTGGTCTTAAGTCATCAGATAGTTTTGAAGACCTCAATGCTTGACGAGCTGAGCGTCCGCCTGATCTACGTGTAACATTTGTCATATAATATTCCTTTTTGAATTAAAAAATTTGTTTCAAAAAGTATTGGGCGATCCTCTTGCCGCAAGTCCTCTACCTGCACCAATAGTGCGAGATATCAAACATGTCATCCAGTCTAAATCAATCATATATAAAGACTGCTGTAGATATTAGATTCTGTAAAGTTTTTTTTCTATATATTCATTAAAATTAATTATTTTTATGATGGATTAGCCATAATCAATGATCATTATATGAAAAAATATATTTTTATAAGCTAAACTTGAAAATATTTTAAGATGTTACAGATATATTACAGCGTGTTTGCTAATTCCTCGTGTTTATTACTACACAGCAAACACGTAATTATATGCTCTTGAAAAAAATATAAATAGCACCATTTATAGTTTGCGTATCTAAATTTAGTCCCCTTTAGAAATTTAGATACGTCATTCTCACTAATTCAATGCTTTAATTATCTGCTAACGGTATTAAACAATGTTCAATTGATTTATAATACAATCATAACAGTAAGTCTCAATAATCTCTCCACCTGTACTAAAACTTCTTCCCCGGTTCTTAACTTTTCGCTTTCTCAGCTGGCCTCTATGACAATTTGGGCATTTACTTAATCCAATTAAATTATCGCGCATTCTAGTTTCAAAATATAAGAAAATTAAAATTCCAATAAAAACAAATAAAAGGTATTTATTTTCAATCATACGCCAAAAGCTTGTACGTTTTATTGCAGAGCCTAGAGTGATTTTGTCTAATTGATCAGGATCAACAATATCATAAGTTGGTTGCAACCGATTGATTATTTCATATGTACCTAATTCTATGCCCTCCGCTATTTTGTTTCTTTTAAAGTAGGGTAAAAAATGATTTTGAATGACTAAGCCCATTCTTCTGTTGTAAATTTCACCATAACTTGAACCAACTTCAATACGCATTTCGCCATCAGAGCGCGATATTAATATCAATACTCCATCATTTCTAGCTAAATTGCCAAGCCCCCAAATTTTGAACAGTCCATTTGAAAATTCTTCAATTGAATCAAAATTACCATAATCATAACGAGTTTCTATTGTAGCTATTGTTAATTCTAAATCTAAATCTTGTCTCAATTTCATAATTGTTTTTGTCAGCCGCGCTTCTGTTTCTGGATCTAAAAGGTTTGCATAATCACTTATGTATGGTGTTGTTTGTACGGGGAAATTCTTTGCAGACACATCAGAAGCAAATAAAACGAATAAAAATAATAATAAATTTTTTAATAAAAACACTCTACTACCTCTATTCATAATATAAAAAGATATTCTTTTTATGTAAAAGTGGCAAATTAAAATACTTTTAGACATAGATTAAGTAGAATTAATACTTAATTTTACTTAATGTTCTTTATTTTCATTCTTTTAGCAAAGTGATACGTGAATATTAGGAATGTGAGAAAAATATGTCTATTACACTGTATAATGTTAAAACCCGCACAAAAGAGGCCTTCAAGCCTATAGATGATAAAAATATACGCATGTATGTTTGTGGACCTACAGTATATGATAGAGCTCATATTGGGAATGCACGTCCAGTGGTTGTTTTTGACATTCTTTACAGATTGCTTCGATATACTTATGGAACTGACTTTGTAAGTTATGCAAGAAATTTTACTGATGTAGATGACAAAATAAATGTAAAATCAATTTCTACGGGTAGATCTATCCGGGAAATTACAGATGAAACTATAAAGTGGTATATTGAAGATATGACTGCTTTGGGTGCTCTGGAGCCAGATCATGCGCCAAGAGCAACAGAATACATATCAGAAATGATAGTAATGTCCTCTGAATTAATAGAAAAAGGGCATGCGTATGTTGCTGATGGGCATGTTTTATTCGATGTCAGTTCTTATGAATCATATGGTGAATTATCTGGGCGATCTGTTGAAGATATGATTGCTGGCGCACGTGTGGAAATTGCCCCATACAAAAGAAATCCAATGGATTTTGTGCTATGGAAGCCTTCGAATAGTGAACAACCCGGATGGGAAAGTCCTTGGGGCTTTGGTAGACCAGGGTGGCATATNGAGTGTTCTGCAATGGCAAGGGCATTATTNGGTGANAAATTTGATATTCACGGCGGTGGTTTAGACCTTCAGTTTCCCCACCATGAAAACGAAATAGCTCAAAGTTGCGCTTGTTGTGGCCAAGATAGTTTTGCAAATGTATGGCTTCATAATGAAATGCTCCAAGTAGAGGGCAAAAAAATGTCTAAATCTCTTGGTAATTTTTTCTCCGTAAGAGAACTTTTGAACAAAGGTTTTTCTGGCGAAGTTATTAGATTTGTATATTTAAGTACACATTACTCAAAGCCAATGGATTGGACTGCTAAAAAAGCAGAAGAAGCAGAGGCAACACTTAGAAAATGGCGAAAATTAACTCACGGATGTCAGTCTTCAAAAGCAATCTCAAATGAAGTAATTGATGCATTAAATGATGANCTAAACACATCAAAAGCTATAACTGTACTTCATGGGCTNGCAAAAACTGGAGATATCGAAGGATTAAAATCTTCTGCGCAAATTCTTGGATTATTAAGTGATCATATGGGAGCCTGGGCNGAAGAAAATACTTTTGATTTGTCAAAGCTTGAAAAATTGATATCAATTTCAAGAGATAAAGCAATGAAAACAAAAGAATTTTCAGAGTTAGACAATTTAAAAAAATCATTTATTGCAGCTGGTCTTGACGTGCAAATGAGTAAAGACGGGATTAAACTTATAAAGAGTCCTAAATTTAATAGCTCTAAGCTGGAGGAATTTTTATGAAACGTGAAAGAATTTACTTGTATGATACTACTCTTAGAGATGGGCAGCAAACTCAAGGTGTAAATTTCACTGTTGATAATAAAATACATATTTCAAAAGCTTTAGATGATTTGGGTATTGATTATGTTGAAGGTGGATGGCCTGGTGCAAATCCAACTGATAGTGATTTTTTTGATACAAAACCAAAATTAAAAGCAACTTTTACAGCTTTTGGTATGACAAAACGATCAGGTAAGTCGGCTGAAAATGATGAAGTACTATCAGCAGTTTTAAACGCGAATACACCAGGTGTTTGTTTGGTTGGGAAAACACACGATTTTCATGTTACAAAAGCACTTGGTATTACACTAGAAGAAAACTTAAAAAATATATCAGATAGTGTAAGGCATATTGTTTCAAAAGGTCGTGAGGCACTATTTGATTGTGAACATTTTTTCGATGGGTACCGTGAGAACCCAAAATACGCATTAAAAGCCGCAAAAGCTGCTTATGACGCTGGTGCAAGATGGGTTGTTTTGTGTGATACGAATGGTGGAGCATTACCTGCACAAATATTTTCTGCAACAAAAGCAGTTATTGATACTGGTATTCCAGGTAATGTATTGGTATCCATACACATGATGATACAGAACATGCAGTAGCAAATTCATTAGCGGCTATAGATGCAGGGGCTAGACAAGTTCAAGGCACATTAAACGGCCTAGGTGAACGCTGTGGCAATGCAAATTTAGTAACTCTTATTCCAACTTTATTATTAAAAGAACCATATTCAAGTTTGTATGAAACAGGTATTGAAATCAGCAAATTGAATGGACTGACAAGCATTTCAAGAACATTAGATGATATATTAAATAGGGTGCCAGATAAATGGGCGGCTTATGTGGGTTCTTCTGCATTTGCGCACAAGGCGGGTTTGCATGCATCCGCCATTTTGAAAGATCCTCAAACCTATGAGCATATTGATCCTACTATTGTTGGAAATGAACGCATAATTCCCATGTCAAACCAAGCAGGTCAATCAAACCTTAAAAAGAGATTAATGGACGCTGGGCTTCAGATTGAGAAAGGAGATAGTCGATTAAGTGAGATACTTAATGCGATTAAAGAACGTGAAGATCGAGGTTACGCATATGATAGTGCTCAAGCGTCGTTTGAATTAATTGCTCGCAAAATATTAGGTCAACTACCAACATTTTTTGAAATTAAACGTTATCGGGTAACTGTTGAAAAACGAAAAAATAAATATGGTAAAATGGTGTCTTTGTCCGAAGCCGTAGTCGTAGCAAAAATAGGAAAAAATAAAGTTTTATCAGTTTCTGAAAGTATGGATCCTGAATGTGGTGATCAAGGTCCTGTTAATGCGTTATCAAAAGCATTAGCCAAGGATCTTGGACCATATCAAAACTGTATAGATGATATGACTTTGACAGATTACAAAGTTAGAATTACTGGTAGTGGGACTGATGCGGTCACAAGAGTTATTATAGATAGCCAAGATGGTCAGGGCCGAAGATGGTCAACGGTTGGAGTATCTGCAAATATTGTAGACGCAAGCTTTGAAGCCTTATTAGACGCTATTAATTGGAAATTAATACGTGATGGCATGAAGCCTGAGTAATGAATTTTTCTGAAGATATTGGAAATTGTGCTAATCTTGTTCGTCGAGGTGATTATGATCGATTTTTAGCAATAATGAGTGCACCAATTAAAAAACGTGGTGCTCTTTTTATTATTTTTGCATTTAATTTAGAAGTTGTTAGAGCCCCATGGGTTACTAAAGAGCCAATGATTTCAGAAATGAGGCTTCAATGGTGGTTGGATAGTATCAATGAAATATATGAAGGAAATACAGTAAAAAAACATGAAGTTATTTCACCTCTAGCTAAATTAATTAAAGATCAAGATCTACCAAAGGATCTATTCATTAATTTAATTAATGCAAGGCGATGGGATATATATAAAAAACCACATGAGCATGCTTTTGCATTTGATGATTATATTATGGCAACATCAGGAAATTTGATGGCATTGGCATGTTTAGCAATTGGTATGCCTATTTCCGATCTCAATTCAGCTAAAGAATATGGATATGGAGATGGTGTTGCGCGATTGTTTGTCGCTATTCCCATTCTTGAAGAAAATAATAGATATCCTCTTGTTAATGGAACTGAAAACGCTGTTTCTTCTCTTGCAAAAACAGCTTTGAATAAAATGAATAATACAAAATTTTCTGATAACTCTGCTGCTTGTGCTTTAAGATTAGCTTGGCTTTCAAAGGGCGTTTTGAATAAAGTAAATCATAATCCAAAATGTGTGCTAAATGGTGATTTATATCCGTCAGAATTTATGAAAAAACTTATACTTTTAAGTAAAGTTATTTTAAGAACTTTTTAAGCTTGGGATTGTGCAAAGCTTTTTTTTGATAGCCATATTAAAGAGCATCCAGCTAAAATTAGGAACGGTATCATAGCTAGATTAACTGATGTCCATCCCTCAACAGGTGTTTCTGCAGAGCAGTTCATTAATGATCCTGAAGCGAGTGATGCGAGAGTAACAAAGCCAAAAACAAAAAAGTCGTTCATTCCTTGAGCTTTCCCTCTTTCACTTTCTTTGTAAGATGATGCTAACATTGTCGTTGCACCAATAAATCCGAAATTCCACCCAATGCCTAAAAATATTAACCCAATGTAAAAGTTTATTAATTCTATGCCCAATAAATTTGAAACACCTGCAAACGCAAGGATTAAAAGGCCAATGGATATAATACGAGGAGCGCCATATTTTATAATTAAATGTCCTGTAAAGAAGCTTGGTACGAACATTCCAAGGACATGTGCCATAACGATATCAGCAGCATTTTTATGATCAAAGCCACACCCCACAACAGCTAGTGGTGTTGAAGTCATTACTAAATTCATTAAGGCATAGGATACCATTGCACATATGATAGAGACTATGATTTTTGGAGATTTTAAAAGTTCTAATCTTGATCTGCCTTCGTTAAAATGATTTTCTACTTTTCTTGGTAACGGTATTCTTAAAAAAAGAAAAAAAACTGAACCAATTATATTAATTATGACAACAGATAAATATACTCCGATAAAAGGGATTACGAACATATCTGCAGTAAATTTCACCAACTGGGGACCCAATATAGCTGGAACTAAACCAACTACCATCAAATAAGATATGGCTTTGGGTCTAAATTCTTCTGAAGCTGTATCTATGGCTGCAAACCTCAAGAACGCTTGAGCAGACATATATATGCCAGTGAAATAGGATGCTAATAGAAATAATGGGAATGAATTTATAAAAAGCGCATATGCACCAAGCGCACCACCAACCGCGCCTCCAAATGACCCGATAATAAACCCAGGTCGTCTTCCAAAATTTTGCATGACAGTAGAAAGCCATGGTGCAGTTGTCATTGAGCCAAATACGATTAAAGATATTGGTAATGTTGCCCAACATATATTGATATCAAAAGACTGTCCTGCCAAACCGGCTACTATAAATAGCATTGGCATTTGTGCACCAGCAAATACTTGAGCTCCCATCATTATAAATAGGTTTCGTTTTGCCAATTTATCGTTAATTGTCATTACTCTTTAGTTCCAATTATATGTGCAAAACTTCCTGAAAAAGAACCATTAACTAACCCCATATCAGGCAAATGATTACCCTCCGAGTCTTGTGCTCTAAATAATGGCATTCCTTCAGCTTTTAATGTTGTTGAGTAATGAAATTCATGAGCTTTTAAATTTGAAGACCAGATATTGTTTGGTGCTAAATTTCTATAACCTAAATGCAATTTTTTTTCTTCAAAACTGGTTTCAAGATTCAGAAGCCCTAGCATTTCATGTTTTTTACCATTTGCGTCAATAATTCCACTTCCCATTGTCATATAACCGCCACATTCACCATATACGGCATTAGCTTTTTTCATGGCATTTTTGAAAATATCAGCATTAGCTAATTTTTCTGCATAAAGTTCGGGGTAACCACCTGGCAGAAAAATCAAATTTGCATCTCTAGGCGCCTCATTTTTCAATGGAGAAAAAAAAGAAATTTCAATTCCTATTTTATGCCATTCTTTTAATATATGTGGGTAAGTAAATGAAAAAGCGGCATCACTTGCTATACAAATTGATTGTGCAGGTGGTTCTAAAAATAAATT
>JGI20151J14362_10003473_pt1 | contig 10755 bp, 10 predicted proteins | sample COG_01_FD_14362 | JGI IMG/M metagenome (IMG submission 14362) | reverse complement strand
GTTACGCTCANAGACTACGAGGGTTTACGTGCTACCCAGATGGTAGTCGAGGTGGTCAGCCGCTTACGTCTGTACCTTACAGTGAAGCAGTCGAGAAACTAGGGGAAGAGTTTGATGAACACGTAGAGACTCACGATATATGTGACATCAGTGGTCAAGGGGGTTCATGCGGAGTATGAGTATCATCAGAGAAGCAGAACAATACATCAAGAGTAAGAAGTATAAACTCATCAAAGGGATAGCTGAAAAGCTAGACCCTTTAGAGGATTACATACAGGAGAATATGGATACGTCTGTAGAGAAAGACAAAGCTATTGAGCATTTAACAGAAGTGTTCATGTGGTGTAAGAGATATACAGATATTAGAAGGTAAAGTTTTTTAATTAGATTCCATTAAAGGTAAAGCCATTGCTTCTATTTCTCTTATCTTCATAGCATCATAGTCATCCATGTACGCTATAAAAGTTTGTAATTCTACAGTACTCAAGTCAGTTAACTTTCGCTTATTTATTTTTCCAGAATAATTTTGATACTCATTAAGAATAGTAGAGAGTCTTGTCTCACTTTTTGTTTTGGAAATTTCATATAGTATTTGTAACCTTTTGTTTTCAGGATCAAAACTTGCTGCTAATTCTACTTCAACTTTCTTTTTAGCTGGCTTTACTACTTTGTTTTTCCATATTAATTGTCGTTGTACAGTTAATGAGTCTTTACTTAGAGGATTACCTTTTTGCCAAGCTTCTGAGTTGTACCATTTTTCGGCCTCATTTTCTAGATGAAATGACATCATCTTAGTCATTATATTATTTACTTCAGGGAACATATTCTTTATTGTTTGTCCTGCTTTCCAGTAAGGCTTTGATATTTGATTTAACATTCGTTGTGCCGTACTTAACACTGGTTCTTCTCTTAATCCTAGTGCTTTCTCAGGTTGCCCTCTAAGAGGATCTTTTACAGTTACATCAAACTTCTCAGTTTTTCCTGTAGTACCTAATTTTTTTAGTGGTGCATACACACTATCATTTGATACTAAGTAATCAAAAATACTATCTGTGTACCTAACAAGTTGGTTTATGTTTTCTCCATTAATTCTTTTATCAACTACGATGTCGCCCTTTAACATCCGTACTACATCTCCAAAAGGTTCTAGGGGTCTTTGAAAACCACCTCCTATATTAGCAGCAAAACCTCCTGAGTGTATGGCAATTTCTTCTAACAGACCTGCAGGATTTTTACCACTTGCTGTATCTAAGAATATATCTTTTAATACATCTAAACTTACATTAGCCCCTCTAGTAAATGCCTCAATGGTAAAAGTTTTAAGTCCTTCTTCCAATAAATCTTGTGGAGGAGCTTCTAATCTAGCCACATATGCGCCAACTGTTCCTAGCCACATAGGTAAATTTTTAGGGTAATCATATTTATAGTTTCTAATTCGTCCTGCATCATCACGTTCAGCATACCAAGGAAGACCTTCTTCTAAAGCTTCTTTTCTTGACTCTGCCATATAAAAGTAAGCAGTCCAAGCTGCAGCAGCAAATGCAGCTTTCTCACCTATACTTCTTCCTAGTGCTTCTTTTTTTGTCTTCTCATAAAATTTACTCTTGCGAAAGAAGGCTTGATGTATAGCACTAAGACCTGAAGCTTCCATTTGAAATGCTACAGTATTATTGTAAAACTGTCCGAAAGGAGTTTTTGTTCCAAACAAAGGTATGTTTCTTAGCTCTTCTATAAATTTAGCAAACCTTCCAAGTCCACCTTTCATATCCCCAAACGACTTTGAAAAAGTATTTCTTTGTGCATTAGATACAGCTTCTGCTACTAAGGCTGTCCACTGATCTGTCTCTGTAATTCTCCATGCGTCTTTGCTATTTAAGAAATCATTTATTCCCATGTTGTATTGTTTTCTTGTTAAGTAATCCATGCTTGTCATAAACTCTACAGATTTAGAGTATATGTCCATAGCTTTTGTACCCCACAAAGTTTGCATTTTATCTACATACCAGTCCACTCCTGCTGCAGGTTTTTTGTACCACACCTTAGTTGTAGATTCTACAGGTGCTAAATCTAAATACTTGTTCATGTCTTTTACTTCTACGCCACCATTAGCCCACCTCATAAGTTTCTGAGCTTGTGGGTAAAACGCCATAAAAGATTGTGTTTCGTCTACTGTAGTTTCTATATCTAAGAGACTTCTTGCTTTATAAACTTGATTATCAAAAATGTTTTGGGCTAATTGAAATTGATTAGCTGAATACTTTCCTCTTCCTACAAGTGCTTGGATAGTGGCGTTGCCACCGTGTAACATCATTTGAGCCATGCGTCCTGTTGACTCTAGACCTGTCATAACTTTCCACCCTTGGTAGTTTAACCAAGTAGTTCCGGGGTTTGTAACAATAGCTCGTATAAAACTTTTTGTTATCCAAGTTGAGCTATCATATATTCCCTTTACTGGATTAGGTAATTTTTCTCCAAAAGAATTAATCCTAGCTGCTAAAGATTTTGTATCAATAGGATCTAGTATGTCATCTTGTATCGTTCCTGTTTTATCTAAAGTAAGTTTGGCATCTTTGCCTAGTTTCTTTCTCATATTACCCATTTGACCCAGCTTAAATCCTGATTCACTAAGGTCAGCAGCTATTATATTCATAGCTGTATCAAAGTTTATAGGTCTTTTAGTAGTTGGACTTCTAAATTTTTCAGGTCCGTTTTTTCCTAATGTTAATCTATAGTTTCTTCTTATTTCTTTTTTTATTTCTTTAGGTGCTGCAACCGTAATGTCAATAAGCCAATTAGAAAAATTATCTTTTATAGCTTTACCATCTGCATCTTTTAAATATGTTCTTTTACCTTCATAAATTATTCCATATCTTCTAAGTAAACCTTCTACTCCTTCAACGCCAGCCTCTGGCGCACCAAACATATAAGCATTATACACACTATCATACTTTCCTGCTGGATCACCTGCAGCTTTAAAGCTAAGAGGCGCACCTTCTTCTACTTTATCTAGCCATGTATTAAATTTAATAGTGTTGTTTCGTAAAGATGCCCCTATTGCAGATATTTTTTCTGGTCTAAGATCTTTCCAAACATCTTTAGCTACTGCAGTTTTTGCACCTTCTTTTATAATGGCTCTGTTTTTTACCATCTCCTCAAACAACCAAGGTGTAGGACTTGCACCACCTAAAGCATTACGTGCTGCTTTATTAAACAAAGCGTGATACGCAAAGTTTACTCCTCCACCTAATATTGTAGCTAGTGTAGTCACTGCTATAGTTTGACCTACCTTATAATCTTTTTGTACATCCGCCATTATATCTGAGGTTTGATTTAAATAATCTATACCTGCGTTAAACATTCCGTTTAAACCTGCACTACCTAAGAGTGCTTTTTTCATTCCTGAAAATTGTATGTCTGCTCTTTGCATAGCGTCAAAAGTTAATTTGTTTACCCCTTGTGTTATATTCTTTTCTTTTACAGCCTTAGATAATTTATTATTTTTTGTAACTTTAGATATGGTAAGAGCTATATCTTTTTTTCTTAAATTTTGAGCTGCTTTTTTTACAAAATAACTTTTTATTCTACCAAAAGTAATTATAGGAATTATATTAACAGGGTCTGTAACAATAGCTTGTGTAGTATCATAAACACTTTGCATTCCTACAGTTGTTTTTTTGTCAAATTTAGGGTACAAAGCTGATACAGGTTTGTCTTTATAATACTCCCAATCAAGTTGTCCTTTATCATTAAGAACAAAGCCTGTGTCTTTAGCTTGTTGTATCTGGTCGGTTTTTTCATCTTTCTGAAAAGCACCACCAACTCTACTCCACAACTCTATAGAATCTTTTGTTGCTTTTTGATCTAAAGGAGTTGATTTACGTAGCCAGCTATTCATAGTCCAAGCATTAACAGAGTTGTACATATCTCTGTTCTTCATAAATTGTCGCCACGATTTTACAATGTCTTCTTGTTTATTTTCTTTTAAGTCCATTCCAAATCTTCTTTTCATCATGTTTTGTATGACTGAAAAGTTTTCTGGTTTGTATAATTCTTTATCTGTAAGACCTTCTTTAGTAGGATTTAAGTCAGAAGTTTTCCAATCAGAATCAGAGATTATTTCCTTTAATGATGCACCTACAGATAACCCTTTATTAATAACAGGCGTAATAAATCCTAACATCCCGTAACCTCTAGTTTTACTATCAGACACTAAAGAAATTTTGTTTTTTATTATAGGTTCTTTATCCCATATAACTTCATCCTCCAACTCTGTTGTAATTTCAGGAGTTGTTTTTAAATCTTCTAGATTACTTGCAGCACCTTCATCAAAAGTAATAGGGTTATACTTAGGATCAAGTGGGTTGTCTTCTACTAAAGGCATAAATATCTTTCTTAGTTTGAAGGGTCAGGAATAATACTTCTTAGTATACCACCAAGTATTATTGGACCTCTGTAATTTTCCCTATTTGCATATGCTTGAGCTTCTTGAAGACTAGCAAATTCTAAACCTTGAAGTTTTAGGTTCTCTGCAAACCTATTTCTTCTTCCGTATACTTGTGATAATAAAGAATTATTACTCATTGAACCCCTGCGTTCTCTTTCAATTAAATCCATAAACTTAAACATTTGGTTACCGGGATCATACGTATTACCTTTGGTTACAAATAAATTCAAATCAGTAGATTGAAAACCATTTTCTTTCATGTCTGCTAATTCTTCTAGTTGGGAGTTGTATTCATCTTTAAGAGACTGTGTGGTAGCAGCAGTAAATTTATTTGATATTCTATTTCTAGCAACTACCCATTCTTTTTTAAATTTATCTAGCACTGTACTTTCATAGCGTGACTCTGCTGTTATACCTAAAGGTTTTGGTCCTAGCATACCAATTATATCTAAGCTTCCTTCAGTTGGACTTTGTGATACTCCAGCTTCTATTCTTTTTACGTCACGAGGAGTAAGACCTCCAGCAAATCTAGCTTCATCCATCCAACTATCATCACCATAACCACCAGAGATTATACCTTGAAGAAAGTTTTCATCTCTCTCAGGACGAGTAGCATTTGGATCATGGTATACATTCATGCCTCGTAATATAACCTCAGTTAAATCAAGATCAGTATCTTTTACCCATTCTCTTCCCATTCTACTAATAGACTGGTAATCATCTATACTAAGATTAGGTCTTTCAAGTAAAGCTTTATGAAACATTCTTACACCTTTAGCTCCACTCTTTTGAAAGATACCAAGCATAGCTTGTTCGTCTACTCCCATAGCTACAGACTGATTTACCATTGATAATATTTCATCTGATTTTGCTTGTGCGTTAGCTATAGTTTTAGCTCCGTATTGATCCATATAGTTTTTACGAGAACGAGAATCTTCTCGTAACTCTTTACGAATTTCTCCTACGTCTTTAGAAAATTGAGTACCAAACCCTGCCCAAAAACCTGCCATTACATTGTACTCCTACTCATTAGACCCATAGGTTTTTCTTCTTTTGGCTCTTCCATTTCTACAACTTCTTGTTCTTCTTGTGTGTCCATCATCTCTGCTTCTGCTATGTTGTCAGCTATGTCTGATGCTGGTTCGTCTTTTAGAAAGTCAAGTGCATCTGATACTATTTCATCTTTAGGATCTTTAGTGAGCATCTTAGTTATCTTTTTTTGTAACATTGCTTCAACACGTTGATCTTCTTTTTCAGTTCTTGCTTCTTCAGACTCTTCATCTCCCATTACATATTCAATACCTGCATCTTCTGCTGTGCTTATTAACTGCTGAGTAATTATAGGCGTAATGAGCAATCCTATATCTGGATTGTACAAACCTTCTGCCTGACTGTTTGTTTTAATAGTTTCAGCTAAAGGTATTATAGGAAACCCAACTTGCAGTAACGATAAGATACTATCTAGTGCCTCCGGTCTATTAAGTCTTTTTAATTCAAACCTTGCTGCTTCAGTAGGATCTGAGTATTCAGCAGCTCTTTCCCATGGAAAGTTTTTAGGTGTGTCCGTAAGAGACTGACCGGGAATTGGAGCTTGTAATAAATTTTCTTGTACGTTACTCATTTTGTTTTACCTATAGTTCTTCTTTGTTTCTGAGTTCAGCTATCATAATAGCTAGTTTAGCTGTAGTTCTAGTTGTGTCAGTTATCTCATCTTCAGGAACTTCTGTTTCTTTTTTATTGCGAGGAGACATTAGTGCATTAGTTTTCATAAAACATTTCTCCTACTGTCTTTTTAATGGTTTGTATATATACTTAAAGGGGTCGTTTACTTTTCCTGCAAAAGTGTGTTTGCCTATAGTTAATTTATTTTCTTTTTCTGCTGGACTCATCCATGTTTTTCTTTTAGCTGTTTTAGGATTCCAATAATAAGCTGCACCACCTGTAGGATCTTTATACTTAGAAGAGGTGATACCTTCAATAACTTTTAAAGCAGATTTGTATCTGGAATCATCTGGTGTAATAGTAGTAGGATCAATTTCACTGTCTTCGTTCCATACACTAAACTGATAAGGAGATTTTATAATATCATTTACCGTTTCTTTTCCTTGCCATTCATTTAATGTTCTATTTAATATAACATACCCTACACCAATTTGTCCTTTAAGTGACTCACCACCTGCTTCAGCTGCAATAGTCCTAGCCATAGTGTCAATGTCTATGTCAGTTAAAGAGTATGACCCACCCTTCTTAGAAAAAATATCACGAGGTATAGTGTTTAATTCAAATGCTTTAGGTTTTTCAATAAGACCTCTTGGTTCTTTAGTAGCAGTAGTAGTAGTGCTTGTTTCTTTTACAGTAGGTCTTTCTTTAGGTCGTATGTCTTTGAACGGATCTACTTTAGGTCTTAACTGAGGTTTGAAGTCATCGTAGGCATTACCTTCAGTTATAGTATCTAACATGTCTTCAATAGTTCTGATCATATTAGGATAAGGGTCGTCTTCTTTTGCTGATGATTGTGAAAACATAGGAGCTTTAGGCACAGCCGTAGCTGCTGATGTAATTGAACCTGCAAGACTAGTAGGAAGTTCTTTTACTTTGTCAAAGTTATTAGAAAAGTAATTTGCTAGTTCTGAGACTTTATCTGTTAAACCCATTTACTTATCCAAACCCAAATGATTTACCTAATATACCAGTTAATATAGTAGAGAAGAAAGATCCTTTACCCATCTGATCAGCTAAGTCAGCTTGTTGATCACCTGTCAGTTTAGCTACTGCAATCTTTACGGCTCTGTCTGCTGCACTTTCTGATCCTGTAAAAGCAAAAGACATCAAGTCTCTTTCTCTTTGCCACAGTTGATCAAGTGCTGTACCAGTTAAACCATTTACAGTTTTAGCGTACTCCATGTTAGCTTCATTAGCTGCTGCAGTATTGAGAGTAGTAGCATTCTGTCTCCACTGTGCATTAGATTGCGCTATAGCTAATCCGTTTGTAGCGTTGAACTGATCACGTTGGTTATCTAACTCAGCGTTAAACCTTTTAAGTGTACTAACATTGTCTGCATCAAACTGTGACATTGCATTAGTTTGAGTAGCATTGAACTGACTAGTTTGACTTGCAAGACTAGCAAAGAACTGTTGTGTTTGATTCTCTGATGTAGCGTTCAACTGACTGGCTGCATTCTCTGCTGCTTGATCAGTAAACAAAGAAGCTACAACTTGCTGTTGTTTAAACATGCTAGTCTGTTGTTCGTTACTTAAGTTCTGCATATCCATCTGCATAAAGTTCTGTGCGTTTTGTACTGCAGCTTGTTGTCTATTGTTTAAGTTTGATATGTCTAACTGTGATAGTGCAGCCGCCTCAGCCATAACCATAGCTTGTGAGTTACTTAAGTTAGCCATGTTCATTGTGTTTGCTGCTCTGCCATTCTCTAAAGCTATCTGTTGATCTGCTGTAAAGTTCATGTTAGCTATGTCACCAATACGTGCAGAGTTAGCTACACGAGATTGGAACTCTTGGTCGAACTCTTGTCCTATAAATGTAGCTCTTTGTTGAGCTGCAAGCATAGCACGTTGTTGTCTGTTTGACAAGTTCTGCATTTCAAATTGTGCAGTAGTTGAAGCATCAGCTTGAGCTATAGGTATCGCTGACTCCATAGCTGCCTGTATGATAGCTTGTCCTGCCATGCTTGATGCACCTAAGCCTCTAGCTGCCATCGCTGCGTTAGCGGCTCTCATAGCCCCTGCTGCCCATACAGGTGTCTCACCACCATCGAAGTCATCCATGAGTGTGTCGAGCTGACCTTTAACTGTAGCTTTATCTGAAGGTGTAGCAGTTGCAGCTTGTACTTGTTCTGTAAACGCAGCGGCAGTAGCTGCATCAGCAGCCCCACTTACTAACTCTCCTGCTTCTATTTTACGTTTGACAGGGTTTTCCATTACATTAGCTGTACCCTGTGCTGCTTCTAGATCTGATACAGCAGACTTATCTTCTGTTGCAGCAGTTACTTGAGCGTCATCACCTACTGCACCTGTAGCTGCAGTCATAGCGTCAGTAGCAGTTTTAACTTTATCTGCTGCAGTTGTAGCTGTCATTACACCTGCTGGACCTTCTGCTGTTGGTACACCTGTTGTAGCTACGTCTGTAGCTCTAGGTATATCTACAGATGGATCACCTGTAACTTGACCTGTACCTGCAGCTATTTCAGTATAAGCAGACGGTACTATGTTTTCAGTTATACCTTTAGTAATAACACTGCCCGGATCAGTGTACGTTTTCTCTATCATATCTTTTTGTGCGTCAGCTAACTTGTTTAAGTCAGATGGGGGTAACGATGGTTTTGGCATTGTTGAATCAGGACCAACTTGATAAGCTTTATACATTTCAAGTTGTGCTTTTTTCAATCCTTCTGGGTCATTTTGAAACCCTCTACCAATCCCTAACGGTCCTGCATCCATAGTACCTAGCTTTTTATTTTCAGGACTATTCATCCACTCTTCAAAACTTAATCCTGCTTTTATAGGAGTTTTGGAAGATATCATACCATCTAGTGGTCTTTGTCCTTGATCAAACAATTTAGCTTCAGGTAATCTTGATTGTTCGTTGTAGATTGGCCCAAATGGTGGAGTTACAGGCTGTGGACCACGACCTTCAGGTTGTCCAAACCTTGGAGTATCAGCTCGTGCTATTTTGCTATCTGGTTGATAGGGTCTTAATTCACCACCCGGCCTTGCCGGGTCTCTAGGACCACGAGGGGGTGAAATCATACCATTAGCCATTATACCTTCAGTTCCCATCCCAGTCAAATTAGGACCACGAGGGGGTGAAATCATACCATTAGCCATTATACCTTCAGTTCCCATCCCAGTCAAATTTGGTCTTGGCATTACGTCTGGTCTTGTTGGAAAATAAGACGGTGGTATCTGGCCTTCTTCAAATATTCCCGTCCCAGCCGGAATTTGACTTGGCATTACATCTGGTCTATTATCACCGGGTCGCCTACGGCTATTTACAGGTTCGCCACCTACAGCGTAACCTCTAGCTGGTTGTTGTTGCATTCTATCTTGCGGTTGAGCAAACCTTTGTTGCATCCTATTAGCTGCAGCATCTTGTTTATCTATAGAGAACTCAGAGAACTCAGGGTTGTCCTTCATTTCTTCTTTGACTCGTGGATTACCTAGTTCATCAGGAGAGAATATGTAACCACCTTTAGCTGCTCTTACTACAGGTCTACCTTCAAGTATCTGATTATACATACCTACTCTCGAAGCTATAGCTGGATTAGAAGCCATAAGTTGATCAATAGCTTTTTGATTAAAAGGTGTATCACTGTTTATACCAAACATAGGAAGTACAGTTTTATTCATTTGCTCTAGTGATATTGCCATTCTTAAATGTCCCTAATCTTTTGACGCTATACGTTCTACTGACATACGTATTGCTTTGATGTTCTCATCTATTCGTGCAAGAGCTACTGCNTGTCCTTGGACTGCAAGCTCTAGCTTCTCTGTTCTTATTTCTATTTTTACTATACTACTAGCGTTAGCTTCTATACTAGATTGCATCTGTGATACAGTCCACACTATGGCGGCTGCTTGTAGGACTAGTGCTACTATGAGTGATACGGGTACTGACTTACTGAGATGCCAACTGTTGTTTTCTGTAGTCATAAGTTACACAATCGGGTTAGCTAGTTTGATAGCCGCTACTTCTTCTTGCCAAGCTGCCAAACCTTTCTCAGTAATAAACTCTATTTGGGAAGAGGTTGCACCATATGCGGCTATTCTTGCGTCTAGCCACGCTGGGTTATCTGTCTCTTCTACCTTTTCTACAGTTGTTTCAGAATATGCTTCTTGAGTTACTGAACCAGTTTGATTAACCGCTATCCACTCAGGGTTTGATCCAGTAGTTTTTGTGACAAATCCTTGAAGTCTTGTTTCAAAAACCTCTTTAGTATCTGTTTCTAGTACTGGCACAGTGGCCCAAGCTCCATCAGCGAAGGTTACAACTGCTTTTTCATCTGATAGTTCTGTTATTGTATAGTCCATGTTTATATTTCCTTATTTCCAGTTTCCTATAGGACAACTTGCAGATTTTAAATGTACCTTAAATTTCATAATGCACATACATTTCTTGCACTGTGAAATGCTTGATCTAAACCACTTACATTCTTTACATATAGCATATCGTTCTGAAGCTGTCATTACGTATAAGCTCCATGAATTGTTCCAGAAGCTGTTCCTATAATTGTATAGGCTGATACACCTGAGAAAGTTATAGCTCGCCCAGCCGCACCACCAGCAGAACCAGAAGA
>JGI20151J14362_10003467_pt1 | contig 10769 bp, 8 predicted proteins | sample COG_01_FD_14362 | JGI IMG/M metagenome (IMG submission 14362) | reverse complement strand
GAGGGCAGAAAAGACGGAGAGGGGAGAGAGATTCTTTTTCGTTGTGGGATTTGGTCGTGAAGTGCGACGATATTTGTTTCACACATGTGCTTCCGAGATTGAATGCGACCGATCTCAAGTTCTTGTACGGGGTGAATACAGAGACGAGAGCGTTGGTGAAGAGATCAACTCGCGCGGAAGATTTGGAAACGGGGTTTAAAGTTGAAGATATGTCGTCGATATCGACTTTGGAGTTTGTGTGGGAGAATAAATCGTTGTGGTCGGGTTGGTGGAACCAAACATGGTTCTGCTGGAAAGTTGCTCGAACGAATAAACTCGAGTTGCTCAAGTGGGCGCGAGAGGAGAAAAAGTGTAGGTGGGATGAAAAGACGATTAATACGGCCGCACATCAAGGTAATCTGGAAATGGTAAAGTATTGCGTTGCAAATAAGTTTAGAGTTTATAAGTTTCCTATCGGTTGGAGAACGTTTGCATGTGCTGCCAGAAACGGTAATCTCGAGATACTCAAATACTTACTCGAAGAAGTGAAAGCGTCTTGTGATTGGGATACTGCCGCTTGGGCGGCTGAAAATGGTCATCTCCACGTACTCGAATATCTTGTCGAGCGAAAGTATGATAAATATACCACAGGTGCGTGTGCGTATGCGGCCGTGAACGGCCACTTGGACTGTTTGAAGCACTTGCACGAAACCGCCAAAGCGCCTTGGGACAGTGACGCCGTACGCTTCGCTCACAAGAATAACCACACCGAATGTGTACAATACCTCCTCGACAACGACTGTCCTCTACCACCCGGTTGGCGATACGAAGATGGAGAGTTATACGACTCGGAAGAAGACTCGGAAGAATAATCGCCGAATATTTTGCGTCCCATTTAGGGTCACAGTTATGGATGACGTGTCTCCAAAGCGCTCATTCCATCTTCACTTTAACGCGCGCGATACATACACGCAAAGTACATATAAACATTTAAAAACGAAAATGTTTGCGAGCGCGTTACACTCCTCTCGCGCTTTGTCCTCCTTCTCCACCTCTTCCTCTTCCTCCTCTTCGTTAAAAAGATCATCCAATAACAGTAAAATCCGATTCCAATCACCGAAAATGATTAAAGCGATGGGCGTCGTCGACGACGTGATGCAAGCCATCGAACAGAACAAAAAAGACGTCTCCCGTCGCGAACGCATGAAATACGCGTCCCCACCAGGCGTGCCCCAACCGCCAATCGTCCCTGTGATCGAACCCGGGAAGTTTGGGTTCGTGGATAACGCGGAAACGATGAACTCTCGAGCGTCGATGATTGGTTGGTGGAGTCTTCTGTTGGTGGAACTCGTGGCTGGGAAAGGCTTGTTGGAACTCCTCGGGTTTACCGTCGGGAAAGGGATTAACTTTACTTTTTAATTGTAATGATAATACGAATAACTTTACGCGTCATGAAATCATCATTCTATCATTATCATCATCATCGTTATCATTCAGAGGAGTTGAGGAGGGAAAGAAACGAAGTACGTTGCGACGCGTATTTTGTGAAATGATTAGTAGTGTTTTATAGTCTTCTTTGTGTGATGGATAAAACGCTCTCGCTAACACGCGACGCGCGGAAAATGAAATGTAGGTGTCCTCTTCTCTCTCTCTCTCTCTTTCTATATATATATATATATATCTCGGTCCGAGAGGTTCACTTTGTTGCTGTCTGTACTTCTCACAGGTTCGTGTCTCTTTCTTTTCTTGTTGTGTAATATATGCGCTCTGTTATTTCTCTCTCGTCGACTCTCAAATAGAACAATACTGTAGCCCGTAGTCTCTCTCTCTTCCCTTCGTAAGCTCTTTCTTAAAACTCTCTTCCTTTCCTTTACTGATAAAAAAGAAGTTTAATACGAAGGGTGGTGGTAATATTCGCCGCTCGCGCGTCTCCCGGCGGCGAACGAGGAACGTTCCTCTCGCTTTGATTCCGCGAAACCTTTCGCCAATCGCATTTTGACCAACGTCTTTACCGCGACCACTTTTTCTGTCGTTCCAGAAACCGTCAGGAGCATGGATTTGTTCTTCACCTGCTCTTCGCCGATTGGTCTTTGCGTGACTTTACACTTGGTCTCCTCGGCGGCGAGTTCGATGATACCTTTCGCGCGTTTTTTAGAAGCAGAGTCGAGCGCGTTTTTGATCTCAAAGACGCAAAAGGTTCTCGTAACGATGCCCGGCGCGATGCGCGACTCAGGTTCTGTATCGTCTAAACCTTCAAAGTTGGAGATGTTGAATAAACCACACACGTCGCTCGAGTCTGGGAACTGTTCCGCGTACGCTCCTCCGTGAGCGTGCACCATCGGCGCTTGGGAGGAGGAATACATCCCAGGACTTTGCGGGCTGTCCGAAGACGATATATCCGAACTTCCCGGCGAGACTTTTTGCGCGTAATAACTACCGACATCTGGACTGGTCGCGTCGAAAAAGGTTGGCGAAATCGGCGGTTTTTGTTTTTGTTGGTGTTGTTGTTGTTGTTGTTGNTGCTGCTGCTGCTGCTGCTGTGTCGTCGTCGTCGTCGTCTCCACGGAGGTTAAAATACCGCCTTCGTTGACGATGCCGGAAGCCGCGCGTCTGATAGCTTCAGAGCTCGCGCGGTCGCAGTGCACCTTCGTGCCTCCGGGTAACTCGTGCGCGCGGACCGGCGGGTCCAATCGTAATTGTGTCGTGATCATAGCCAACGCTGAAGCGACGTTTTCCATCGACTCGGCGCTTATTTGTAATACCTCGTCGTTTCGTTTCGCGCATCTGGGCGTTTCCGAAGACGGTAAAACGCGAACGTGCGATCCAGATCCTACGCGGATGCGTTCGATGACGTTTCCGAATCTGCCAATAACGTTGCGGATTTGCGAGGACGGTAAGAGTAAACGTATGACAATGTGGCCGTTGTTTTCCTCGGCGGCGCCGATAGTGGTGTTTCTTTCCGCGTCTAATACGATCGTTTCGACTATTCTCAAAAGAGCGATTTGCGACGGCGCCCACACCGTCGGGTCGTCCACGTCTTGCGCTTCGATCGCAATGACTCTCTCGGCAATCGTGCTATCCACCGGCGGTTCGACTTTAATCTTCGCCCCAGAGTCTCGCTGAAGCTGCTTTACTTTTTCACCGTTCTTGCCAATCACCGATCCGGCTCGAGCGTTTGGGCAAAGAAGGCGATACAGAAGCGTTCGAGTCGCGCCGTGGTTTTCCGGCATTCTGTACGGTTGCGAAAAAGGAAGCGTCTGCGATTGGTGCGTCGACTGTTGTTGTTGCACGCGTTGTTCCAGCTGTGCTTTTAAGTGTGGATCGTCTGTCGTGTCGCGATGCGTCGGCGCGTACGAACGTCGCTGCTCTCCTTGCGCTTCGTCCACGAAATCGTACGAAATCTGCTCTCTTCCCTCGGAAGCAGAGTTTCTTCTTCTAATCTGAGCCCAAACTGGTGGAAGTATGGGCGAATCGAGCGAGTCATCTCCGATTGCGGCGGACATCAAATCGCGCGGTAAGTTCACGTCGTTTTCGTCGATATCTTGATTGTTGTTGTTGTTGTTCTTCTTCTTCATCGTCGTCGTCGTTTCGTCTTCATTATTCGAAACGCGCACCGAGAGTCGTCGCACTTTCTCGTTCATCGAAGCTTCTTCCGATTTTAAATCGTCTTCTTCTGTTCTCGTCTGTCGAATCTCGCCTTCTTCGTACGTTTTTCCTTCTCCTTCTCCTTTGTTGTTGTTATTGTTCGTGGTATTATTATTTTCGTTCTTCGTATCGTCCGCACTCTTCTCCTCCTCGTCCTCGTCGTTCTCCAACGAGGGAAAGTATCGACTGTCTCCAATTTTCTTGGACTTTACGACAACTCTCCCTCCTTCCTCGCTCGACGACGAGTCGTTGTTTTCGTTCTTCGACATCTGCCCACCCTCGCCGATCAGCGCGCTCTCCAACTCGTGCGGCACCGACGATCGTCGTAAACTCGTCATCTCCTCTTTCTCTTCCTCCTCTGTTTTTCCAAAACCTTCTTTTTTCGCCTCCTGATCTTTTTCCTCCCGATCCGAAAAAGATGCGCCTCCTCCTCCCATATTCGTCTCTCTTTTGCTCGTTAAGTTCCCGATGATCGCTGTTCTATTATATACAGATGTGTCTGTTTCTTTTCTCGTCGCGTGTTTTTGAATACTTTTCGGTGAAGTGTGTCGCGCAAAGATATATAGTATTTTATTAATGGAGAGAATTGCACGCATGTCACGCATGCACTCTTCGCGAGTATTTTTCGTCCGTTGTTCGGATCGACGGAACAAAAAAACAAAACAAACAAAAAGAAGAAATTTTTTTTTGGTCTCGCGAGAAAAAGAGAGAGAAATGCCAGCTGGAAGAGAGATCAAAATTTGAACGAAACTCGTGGTTCGACCACCACAGGAGACAGATATTAACATTTTTAAGCTCTTTCCCGATGATGATTAAAGATGATGATTTATTCGCGGAAAACGCCACTTTTAACGCACCCTCGTGTTCCCAAACACATTTCACTCACACATTTATAAAATATGTCTGCATTTGCTCAACAACAATCCATCGCGTTCCGCGCGAACGTCGTCGCGAAATCTGTTTCGTCGAAGAAACAATCGAAGAAAATTCAACGATGCAGTTTACGCGTCGAGGCCGCGAAGAAATCGGTCGGGGATTTAAGCAAAAGTGACTTGGAAGGTACGCTTAATAACGCGTACGCCGTTGCGTTCTTCGTTTTTTCATCTCTCTTCTTGTATTTTTGCACGGAGAAATGCGATGGGCGTTTGGTTTTGCGTCTTTTCTTTTCCGTTTCCGTTCGCATCACGCGTGTATTCTTTTATTTAAACGCGCGCACATTTGCCCGCATTAATCATCATCGTCTGTTATGGGGGGGAGGTCATATCCGAAATGACACGATGATATATCCGAGTTTAAGAGTCTTCTCTCGAGAAGTGTTCACGCGTCATGTTCACAATAATAATACCTTCATCGTCGTCCTATTCGAGAGATGATGATGATGATGAATGCGGTACAAAAAGCATCACGAGAGCGGCGGAAAGAAGCGCGCGATGGATGTGTTTTTATTGATTTTGGATCAGAGATGAGGTGGCAAATGATATCTTCGAGAGGAGGGAAAAGGACCACCTGGAACAACGACAATAATATAATTATTTTGTACTGACGCGAAAATGCTTCTTCTTCTAAAACAACAACAATTATAACAACAGGTAAGACTGTCCTCGTCAGATGCGATTTCAACGTCCCGCTCGACGGCGACATGAACATCACCGACGACACGCGCATCCGCGCCGCCGTCCCGACCATCGAATACTTGGTCAAGAACGGCGCCAAGGTGTTGGCGTGCTCTCACTTTGGCAGACCGAAGTCTGGCCCGGAAGACAAGTTCCGCTTGACCCCGGTTGGCGCGAGATTGTCCGAATTGCTCTCCTGCCCGGTCACCAAGATCGACGACTGCGTCGGCCCGGAAGTTGAGAAGGCTGTCGCCGGCATGTCCAACGGCTCCGTGTGCTTGTTGGAAAACACTCGATTCTACAAGGAAGAAGAAGCCAACGACGCCGGGTTCTCCAAGAAGTTGGCTGGCTCCGCCGAAATCTTCGTCAACGATGCTTTCGGTACCGCGCACAGAGCGCACGCCTCCACCGCTGGTGTCACTGGCACCTGCAAGACGAACGTTGCCGGTTTCTTGCTCCAAAAGGAGTTGGACTACCTCGACGGCGCCGTCAAGAACCCGGAGAGACCGTTTTGCGCCATCGTCGGCGGCTCCAAGGTCTCCTCCAAGATTGGCGTCATCGAGTCCCTCTTGGCCAAGTCTGACAAGGTCATCTTGGGCGGTGGTATGATCTTCACCTTCTACAAGGCGTTGGGCAAATCCGTCGGTGCCTCTTTGGTTGAAGACGACAAGGTTGAACTCGCCAAGACTTTGATGGCGGAAGCGGAAAAGAAGGGCGTCAAGTTGCTCTTGCCGACTGACGTCGTCGTCGCGGACAAGTTCGCCGCGGATGCAAACACGAAGGTTGTCTCCGTCGACGCGATCCCGGATGGCTGGATGGGTTTGGACATCGGACCGGACTCCGTCGCGTCCTTCCAAAAGGAATTGAACGAGTGCAAGTCTGTCATCTGGAACGGTCCGATGGGCGTGTTTGAAATGGACGCCTTCGCCAAGGGTACCTTTGCGATCGCGGACACTTTGGCCAACTTGAACGGTATCACCATCATCGGTGGTGGCGACTCCGTCGCCGCCGTCGAAAAGGCTGGCTTGGCGGACAAGATGTCCCACATCTCCACCGGCGGTGGCGCGTCCTTGGAGCTCTTGGAAGGCAAGGTGCTCCCGGGCGTCGCCGCGTTGGACGACAAGTAAAATAATATATAATAATACTACCTATCGTACAAAGCCCGCGCAGTAAGAGAGAGAGAGAGAGAGAAGAGAGAGAGAGAGAGAGAGAGTATAATTAACATAAATGATAAAAATAAGTGTGTAATTTAAGAGAGAGAAGAATTTCACTCGAACGAAACATCAACACATATCCAGCGCGCTCGTTCTTCTTTTGCTCCATTCTTCTTTTCCAAAAGTCGTTACAACACATCTCCAATTGCATTTTTAAGAAAAGAGAATAATGTCCACCTCCGCCTTAACACCAACAGAAGACGGAGATCTTAAAGAACAAGATCCTTCTCTGTCCGAGGACAAAGTCGTCGTCCTGTTCAAACCGACCGGCGGCGATACGCCTCTGTTGAAACAAACCAAAGTGAAAGTCTTACGCTCGGCGAAGTTCGTGGACGTGGTCTCGCACCTCTCGAGACAAGTGAAACGCGCGCACGTGTTCGTGTACTTAAACGACGCGTTCACGCCTTCGTACGACGAACAAGTTGGAAGGTTGTTCGATTGGTTCGGGTCAGGTTCGGGAGGAGAAGGAGAGTTTGAGACGAATGGAGGAAGTGCGAGAAAGAAGAAGCAAATGTTGGTGGTGAACTACAGCGCGCAGCAAGCGTACGGCTAGGAGAAACGAAACGCGCGCGAGAGCAGCATAGTGTGTATTATATATGTATAGATAATAGAGATAGAGGTAGACGAGTTTATTTTTGCGTGTGTGTGATATAGTTTGTATTCATTTATTAACGCGACAACATCTTTGCTACTGCTTGCGAAAATCTCTACCGGGATCCAAATCCGCGTTTTCCACAACGTTTATCGCGACCAAAGGTGAGGATATTCGCCGTCATCCCCCGCTTTTTCTAGAAAACGTTCGGCTCGTTCCGGTCCCATATACATATCGGGTGTATACCCCCACGTACTGAGCCATCTCTGAGCGTTTATATTCACTGGCGTGCCGATTTCGAATAGGTATTTGACAGATTCTAGATCACCGTCTTCTGCGGCACGACTAAGCGCCCGACCATCCGAACTGATAGGACATTTCTTCTCGACGAGATAACGCATGATTTCGATTTCACCGAATCCCGCGGCTTCAATCATCGTGTCTTCGGTGAGAGGCATTTTGGCCTCCTCGTGTAGATATTTGAGGCACTCTAATAGCATAAAATTGCATCTCCCTTTGGGTTTTCTCCCGCCATGATGATGGCTTGATTGATAACCAATAAGACACGAACATATCATATGAGGTATTTCTATGGGACAATTATTCTCGATGAGATATTTGAACATTTCGACGTTCGTAGATCCTCCTCGTAACGCTAAATCCATCGTCGAATCTTCATCGTCCTGGTCGAAAGGCACTTTGATTTCTTCGTGCAAGTATTTGAGGCACTCTACTTCACCGCAATAGACAGCAGAACTGAGCGCCTCACGGCAGCCGTCTTCCCAACCTTCGCATTTCTTCCCGACGAGATACCGTATCATTTCAAGATGACCTCGGTTCGCCGCAAAGTCAATCATTCTTCCGTTCAAAGGCAATTTGACTTCTTCGTGCAAGTATTTCAGGCACTGGAAATGGCCGTGTTTGGCGATAATATCGAGCGCATCGAGATACCCGTTCTCCCACCCCGCGCATTTGTTTTCGACAAGATACCGTATCAATTCGAGGTCACCGTGACACGCCGCTATCTTAATCACCTTTCCGTTCACCGGCGCTTTGACTTCTTCGCGTAAGTATTTCAGTACCTCGAGATGCCCGTTTCGCGCGGCGCACGTACACGCCCTCTCATCCACGGGACACTCATTTGCCACGCAATACTTTATCATTTCCAGATTCCCTTGAGACGCGGCTGAACTCATCGTCCATCCGTCCCATTTGCACTTTTTCTCCTCTCGTATCCACCTGAGCAACTCGAGTTTATTCGTTTCAGCAACTTTCGTGCAAAAATCTCTCTCGTCCTTCAACCACGGCGGTCGTTTCTCCCACGCGCATTCCAAGGTCGATATCGACGACATCTCTTCAATTCTAAACTTCTTGCGTATGTGTGACTTTATCTCCCGCGGAGCGCGTTTAATCAACGCTCTCGATGCCTTATTTGTTTCGTACAAGAATTTCACGTCCGTGACGTTTAGCTTTGGAACGATGTGGGTTAAACTTATATCGTCGTTATTCACGACGAGTTCCCAGAGAGGATGATCTCTCTCGGCGAGTCGACGCTTCTTGGCTTGTCGAGTCGTTATCTTGTTACTCATTTTTTATGTTTATGTATCGATGAGATGATATAAAAGAGTACGAATAGGAGGAGATCTTGAGCGTGTGGCGGCTTTTTGGCGTGTGGCGAGTAGTTTGCGTAAAAAATGTGAACATTAGTAGTATTATTATATTACGTTTCCGGGCCGACGTTGAACGGCTTGAACGCGTGAAACCCATCCAAAGCGGTGGAAACGATTAAACCAGGAATTTGGGAGTGAAACTTCGCCTCTTTTGGATCGGTGATGCCTTGATGGACGAACATGAGTTGCGGCGGTAAATCGTCCGGGATCTCGGCGTTGGATTCGTTCTCCGCCATGGCTTGCGCTTCCTCTTCGGCGTCGCGTTCGACGGCTAAATCCCACACGCAGACGGTGTTATCACTCGCCGCGGAGAGGAGCATGGCGCTATCGAATGGAGACCAATCGACGGAGGAGACGTGTCCTCGATGGAACGTGAATTGCGCGACTGGTTTTGGGTTCGTTTTCCCTTTCGGATCGAAATGGCGTAAATCCCAAATCTTCAATCCTCCGTCGTCCAAGCCGGTGGCAATCATGCAGTTCGCTAATCGGTTCCAAGACATGACGTTTATATCGCAGTTTTCTGCCGCTTTGACTCGAATCGCAGGTTTCGGTTTCTGTCGAGTATCCCAGACGGAAATCCCGCCGTCCCCACCGCACGAGGCAAACACGGTCGCTTCGGATGGACTCCATTGAATATCCTCGACGGATTTCCCGTCGTGGCCGTCCGCGTATCCGCAATCTATGTTCCAATCCGTGACGTTCGCATCCGTCGGTTCCCACACGTGAATTGATCCGGTATTATCGCCAGACGCTAATCGTCCAGCAGACACTGAACTCCAGTCTAACGCGTACCCTTCCTCTTTGTGCTTCGAGTGCACTTTCTTCGGCGCGATTTTCATCTTCTTCTCGTTCACCACGTTTTGATTCTTCTGGTCCTCCACGGAGTTTTGCAACGAGCGAAACGCTGTGGAGATATCCCAGGCTAACACGTGCCCGGAATCCGACCAAGTGGCACAAATTGCCGCATTTTGTGGCATTAAACGGACTCGATTAATCCCACCCGGGTGAGAAATCGACGAGACGTGTAAAGTCGGTTTCCCCGATTTCGACGGGTTGGACGCGTCGAAATCGTCCGTCTCCGAATCCGAATCATCGTCCTCATCTGAATCGTCGTGCTCATCTGAATCGTCCGAATTATTATCAATGTTGCTATTCATCTTCTTTTTCTTCTTCTCTTCTCTATTGTTATTATTATTTCTACTGCTAGTCTTCGTCCCTCCTCCCGTTTTCTTCAACCTCCCCACCCTGGATATCGACAACGCGTTCTTACTCGCCTGATCTGCTTGCGTCCCGGAAACCATAAAAAACGCGTGCGGGAACTTCGAGCGCGCGTCTCCCATATCGTCTCTCAAGATATCAAACGATAAGCTCGGCCACTCGTGCGAAAACGCGTGCAAGCAATCGTACGCCGTGGCGTCGTATTCCATCTCGTCTGAAGCCCCTTCTTGGGAGTTTTCCGGCGGCCGCCACACTTTCGGTCTTTCGAGCTGCTTTTGTTGTTGCGTCTTTGTCGGCTTTTGTTGCGCTCCTTCTCCTCCCGCCATCATCATCGCGTCTTCTTCTTCTTCTTCTCCTTCCGAGGCGGACGAGTCCGTCACGTCTTCCCCGACCACCGTGTACCCTCCGTCTTCGTCTTCCTCTTCGTCTTCCGAATTGGTAGTCTTCTCGTCGTCATCATCATCGCTTCCATTTTTCTTCTTCTTCTTCTTGGATACAAAGTTCGACGGTAATCGAGGCATTATTATTATATTCTTCTTTATGTATAATAATTTCACCAATACGAGTAATACGAGTAACACTACTACTAATTTAAAAAGAAAGAGAGAGCGTTTTGTTCTGTAAAACAAAGCGTGCTTTTGATACAAAAAGTGACTCTCCTCTCGTGATGTAATCGAGGACTGATTTTTGTGAAGCCTAAACCCTAATCTCAAATTAACCCTAAACAATTTTTTTGGTCCCACACAGTTTTGGTGACGTGAAAGGACGCTTTTTCTTCCTCGTATTCTTAGTACGCGCGCGCGAGCGACTACTACTATACTACTACTTTACTACTCAT
>JGI20151J14362_10003466_pt1 | contig 10770 bp, 9 predicted proteins | sample COG_01_FD_14362 | JGI IMG/M metagenome (IMG submission 14362) | reverse complement strand
CTTCAGGATATGGTTTTGATAATGGAAATCCAAAACTCATAGGGTCTCTTAAAGGACCTCTAACGATAAAATCAATAAACAGCATTGCTACATATACAAGCATTAAGCTAACTAAAATCTCATTAACATTTAGTCTTGTTTTGAGGATTGCGGGTATGAATGCCCATAATGCTCCTCCTATAAAACCAATAAATAACATGCATATTATCAATAGCTTTGTTTCAACATTTGGGAATAATAACGCAAATGCTCCAGCTAGTAATGTTCCCATTATAAACTGCCCTTCTGCCCCAATATTCCAAACATTGGCTTTAAAGCAAAACATTAATCCAATCCCTACTATTATTAGTGGACAAGCTTTAACAAAAATATCACTTACTCTATCTATTCTCGAAAAAGGAGAAATGAAAATTTGGTACAACGTTTCAGCTGGATCAAAACCAAGAAATGTAAAAATCAACAAGCCAAAGATAACAGTAAGAATGATTGATAGTATAGGGCCAATTAGTGTCCAATAGTTTGAAACTTTATCTCTAGGAGTAAAAGTAATCATTTACTTTCCTCCTGATCATTCTGTGATTTAGAGTTTCCTCCCATTAACAACCCAACATTTGCAGCAGAAATATCATTAGCACTTAAAACTTCACTCAAATTTCCATTATTAAGGACAGCAATTTTATCAGATAGTTGGAAAATTTCTTCTAGATCTTGGCTGATAAGAATCACAGCTTTTCCCGTTTGAGAAAGATTCAGTAATTTTTGTCTGATGGTTGTCGCTGCCCCAATATCCACTCCCCAAGTGGGTTGAGAAAATATTGCAACTTTTGGATTGTTTGCTAATGACCTGCCTAAAATAAATTTTTGTAAATTACCACCTGACAATTGGCTAGCCATTGGGTTAGGTTCAGGACATCTGACGTCATTTTCCTTAATTATTTGCTCGCTCTCAACAAGACTATTTTCAGGATTATTTAAAATTTTACCTATAAAGCTTCTATTTTGATTATATTTTGGGAAATAAGTAAGAAATGTATTCTCATTAATTTTTAAATTTGGAACAGTTGCGTGAAGGGTGCGTTCTTCTGGGATAGTTTCAATACCTAACTTTCTTCTTTTGGTAATATCTTCGAAACCGATAGGAACGCCATCCAAGAATATTTGATCTTCTTTATCGCAAATAGTTTCACCACTTAAAATTTCCATTAGCTCAGTTTGGCCATTACCCGCTATTCCTGCTATTCCAAATATTTCACCATAATTGACTGTTACATTTATATTTGTAAGAGAAATTCCAAAATCGCTTGTATTGGCTTTATTAAGATTTCTTATCTCTAGGGCAATGCCCTTAGATAAATTTTTTGATTGTACTTTTTTTAGGGTGGTTATCTCTTTGCCAACCATTGTTTCAGCTAAGTATTTGGTAGTAGTATTTTTTGCATCAATGGTAGCTATTGATTTGCCAGATTTAAGAATGGTAACCTTATTAGCTAGTTCTATTATTTCTTCTAATTTGTGACTTATATATAAAATAGAGCAGCCTGAAGAAGCAAGACGTTTTAATATTTTGAAAAGGTTTTCAATTTCTTGAGGTGTTAAAACTGAGGTTGGTTCATCCATAATTAGTAATTTGGGATTTTGCATTAAGCATCTTATAATTTCTACTCTTTGTTGTTCACCAACCGATAGTTCACTTACAATTTTTAAAGGGTCAATAAATAATTCCCATTCTGTTGAAAGTTCTTTAATTCGTAGAATTAAATCTTTAAATTTTATTTTTTGATCAAGTGCTATTAAAATATTTTCAGCAACTGTAAGAGCTGGAAATAGTGAAAAATGTTGAAACACCATTCCTATTCCATTTTTCCTGGCTACGTTAGGAGAAGAAATTGTAATCTTCTCATTATTAATTTTTATAGTTCCGGATTCAGGTTTTAATATTCCATATAATATTTTAACAAGAGTGGATTTTCCTGCTCCATTTTCTCCTAAAAGAGCGTGAATTTCTCCTTTTGCAATTGAAATATCAATATCTTTATTGGCTATAAAGCTACCAAACTGTTTATTTATTTTGGTAGCTTCCAAAAGAATATTTAATTCTTTTTCATTGCCCATTTCTCACTCATTATAATGAATTTTTAATTAAGTTAGAGAATAGCGATAAATACTAGCTAATCAATTTTTTTGTTTTGAGGTCTTTAATATTAGAAAAATCAAAATAGCAACTGATACAAAAGTAATCGAAATAAATAAATTGAAATTACTAACATGCATTTTACTAAAGCCACATGCAAAAATTATAGCTGTTGTTATTAAAATCATTAACCAATGTATTGGCTTACCAAGAAAAATTTTATTCATCAAATTGTCTTCATTTTAAAATTAAGCTTACCTTGTAAAAAATACATCACTATTAAAATCAGTATCCCAATAATATTATAATATACACCATTTATACCATAAATTATCTCTAAAGGCGGCATCAATAACATAACAGAACCTATGAGTGATAAAATTCTTTTATAAATATTTAACATTCCATTAAACCAGCCTTCAAGCCCAAATGTCATGAGCCAATAGGCCAAGAGTACGACAATTAGGCTGTAAATACTCCATATTAATGGACCTTGCATTAACAAAGCAGGGTTGTAAACAAAAGCAAAAGGTACAATGTATTTAGCAATACCGACTTTACTCGATTCAACCGCCGTAGCCATAGGTGGAGATTTAGCAATAGCGGCTCCTGCAAAAGACGCTAAAGCTACTGGTGGAGTAATTGTAGATACAACACCAAAATAAAATGCAAACATATGAGCAGCGATCGGCATTATACCTGCCTCAATTAAAGATGGAACTATAAGAGCTGCAACAGTTATGTAAACAGCTGTAGTTGTCATTCCCATACCTAGGATGATTGCAGAAATAGCTGTTAAACATAATAATATGAATAACACACCACCCGAGAGATCAATTACTGATTGTGTAAATTTAAGGCCAAGACCAGATACAAATACTGAGCCAATTATTATTCCAGCGCAGGCACATGCAATGGTAACTGGAACTGTTGATTTTATTCCACTTTCAAATGCACCTATTAAATCTACAACTGACATCCTAGTATTTTTTCTTACAAAGCTTAAAATTATTACCGATACAATACTCCAAAACCCAGCAGTCATTGCTGTTTTTCCATAAATCAAAAGTCCAATTAATACAGCAAGGGAGAGTAACATGTGACCTCCACCTTTTAATACCTCTATAACATTAGGAAGTATTGACTTATCAATTTTCTCTATTCCATGTTTTTCGGCTTCTATGTGCACCATAAAATAAATAGTAGTGAAATATAAAAAGGCTGGAATAATTGCTGCTAAAATTACATAAGAGTATGGCGCTTCTAAAAATTCAGCCATTATGAAGGCAGCAGCTCCCATTATTGGAGGAGTTATTTGTCCACCAGATGATGCGCAAGCCTCTACAGCTGCAGCAAACTTAGCTCTATAACCATAATTTTTCATAAGAGGTATTGTGAAAGATCCAGTGGTAACAACATTAGCTACTGCTGAACCATAAACTGTGCCTGTCATTCCTGAAGCGACAACAGCTGCTTTGGCTGGGCCACCTGTTCTGTGACCTGTTAACGCAACTGCTAAATCAACAAAAAATCTACCTACGCCTGACCTAATTAAAATTCCACCAAATATAATAAATAATACTATGTAGGTAGAAGCAACATAAAGTGGTATTCCATAAATACCGTCAGATGTCATAAATAATGTATCAATATATTTTGAAAGTCTTGTCGGTGGGCCATAAAAAAAACCAAAAAATTTATGAGCATAAAGAGCGTGCATCATAAAAAAACCTGCAACCATAACCATAGCCCAACCAACAGCTCTTCTAGTTGCATCTAAAACTAAAAAAATTAAAATGGAACCAACTATTATATCTCCGATATATTTGTCTCCATATCTCATCATAAAGTTTTCAATATCCCATGTTGTCCATAACTGAACAAATAAAATTGATAGTATTATTAAGAGATCATAGCTAAAACCTAATGTTCTCAAAAAATTTCCTTTTTGATCATTTTCTAAAATAATAGGATCTTTTATACTAGTCCGAAAAACTGGATATATAAAAACAGCTAAAACCATCATTGCAGATAAATGGATAGACCTAAAGGATCTTCCTTCTGGAGTTCCATACACGGCTACAAATAAGTGATAAAATGCAAGGCCTACAGATAACCAAGAACAAATAACTATAACCCAATAGTAAATAGATTTATCTTTGTTCCACTCTAAGAGTTCATCAAAGAAGCTTACTTCTTTAATTTCATTGTAAACTAGTTTTTTTTTATTTTGAGACATTTGATAATTCGATAAAGGTTTGAGTATTAAAGGCACAAAATAATTTGTGCCTTTAATTTTTAATTATTTAATTACATTACGCCTTGTTCTTTGTAGTACTTTGCTGCACCTGGGTGTATTGGAACAGCTGCGCCATCTACAGCTTTTTTAAGAAGAACATTTTTCCAGACACCTTTAACTTTTACGAACTCACCATGATTGTCCCAAAAAGTTTTAGTCATTTTATAAACTAAATCGTCAGAAAGGTCTTTATGTACAATCATAGAAGTAACAATTCCTAAAGTTGGTATATCTTTATCCAGTGACTTGTAAGCACTAGCAGGTATTTTACCGTAAATATATCCTGGGTTGTTTTTTATAATTCTGTCTATTCTATCTTTAGGTAGACCTATGAATCTTATACCAGGACTATTTTCTAACTCAATAAAGCTCGCTTGAGGAACTGAAGTGGCAGCCATAAAAACATCAGCTTGACCGTCTTTCATCAGAGCAACTGATTCTTTATAACTAACCATGTGAACTACCCCACCATTTTTCTTAATAGTGTTAAAGTCATAACCATAATCTTTAATAATTGATTCACAGAAGGCAGTACCAGTCCACTTTGGTTTNCCTGGACTAATGTTNGCTGATTTCATATCTTCAAAACTCTTAATCTTTGAATCTGCTCTAACAGCAACCTGAAAAGCAGCGCCATACAATGTAGCAAAATACCTTACATTTTTTTGGGCTTTCTTGAACTTGCCTTTCCCGTTATAACCATTCGCAACAGTGTGAGCGTATGTCCAACCGATTTCGGCATCGCCACTGTTAACAGATAAAACATTTGAAATACCGCCACCTGAAGTATTAGATGTAGAAATTCCTTTTATTTTTGATTCCATAACCTGCATCACTTTAGCGCCTAATGGATACCATGATCCACCGGATGGTCCAGAAACCATACGAACAAATTGGTCTGCATTTGCAATAGAAGTAGAGACTATTAGTGACGAAGCTACTAATAAAGCACTTGAAATACGTTTCATTAAATCCCCCGAGTTTTTAAGTTAAAATAATTGAATTAAATATCACAATTTATTTATACAAAGGTCAAGTGAATGTTGTATTATTTTGCATTTACTTTATTAATTATTGAAGTTTTATAAGCGTCTGGAGAATAAGTAATGAAAGTTAAACATGTTAAAGTTACAGAAGTTGGTCCAAGAGATGGCTTCCAATCAGAAAAAACAATTCTTAAGACTGAAGATAAGGTCAATATTATTAATGATTTAATAAAAGCTGGCTTTCCAAGGATAGAAGTTTCTTCTTTTGTTTCTCCAAAAGCTATACCTCAATTAGCTGATGCTGAATTAATTTTAAACAATGTAAATAGATCTCCAAATACAATCTTGGCTGCATTAGTCCCCAACGCTAGAGGTGCTCTAAGGGCTGTTGAAGCAAAAATTGATGAGATTGTTGTTTTTCTATCTGCCTCTGAAAGTCATAACAAAAAAAATGTAAACAGAAGCGTTAAAGAGTCATTGTTAGGATTCAAGGAAATTGCTGATATAGCAGGAAAAAATAATATACCAATTCAGGGTGATATTGCTACGGCATTTGGATGCCCATTTGAGGGTAATATTTCATCAAAAAAATTAGCTGATATTTCAAAAGAATACAAAGATATGGGGTTTAAAGGAGTAACTTTAGGTGACACTACTGGCATGGCAACACCTCTGGTTGTTATAGAGGCTATAAACGCAATAAGAGAGAGTGTTCCAGACTTTGAAATAACTCTTCATTTTCACAATACTAGAGGTGTTGGACTTGCAAATGTGATGACTGGACTAGATCAAGGTATTTTTAATTATGAGAGTTGTTTTGGTGGAATGGGTGGATGTCCATTTGCACCAAAGGCTACTGGAAATATATGTACGGAGGATCTCATTTATTTATTACACGAAATGCAAATCGACACTGGTATTGATCTGGAGNAAACAATTAAAGTTGCAAAAAATGTTGAGAATTTAGTTGGTCATAAATTACCTGGTCAGGTCATGAGAGCAGGCAAGAGATTATTATCATACTCAATGGATGAAGTGCCAACAGCAGTAGGTGCTTAAATGACTATAAAAAAAGGAGCTCTTTCAGGTTTAAAGGTAATTGATCTAACAAGGGTACTCTCTGGACCATTNTGTACTATGTTATTGGCNGACATGGGTGCTGAGGTTATAAAAATAGAACCCCCAAAAGGCGATAATGTAAGAAATCAAGGGGATATGGTTGAAGGGTTCAGTTCATATTTTTCTCAATTTAATAGAAATAAGAAATCTGTTATTTTAGATCTTTACACAGAAAAAGATAAACAAATTTTAAAATCATTATTAAGTGATGCAGATGTGGTTGTAGAAAACTTTAAGGCAGGTATTTTTGATAAAATGGGTTTTGATTATAAAACTTTAAAATCAATAAATCCAAAAATAATAAGCGCATCTGTCAATGGTTTCGGAAGCAAAGGTGAAATGAGTGATAAACCTGCATTTGATTTTATTGCTCAGGCTTTAAGTGGTTTTATGTCTTTAAATGGCACGGAGGAAAGTGGTCCAATGAGGGCGGCAATGCCTATCTCTGATTTGATTGCAGGGTTGTATTGTGCGTTTGGGATTGTTTGTGCTCTAAACTCCCGGTCTAAAACTAACAAAGGACAAAAAGTTGAATCTAGCTTAACATCTGGCCTAGTTTCTATGATGGCCTATTTATCATCTGAAAGTTTTGTGACAGGTAAGGCTCCTAAAAAATCAGGAAATAATCATCCTATTTTAGCCCCTTACGGTATTTTTAAAACGTCTAATGGTGAAGTGGCTGTAGCTCCAGCAAGTGATAAATTTTGTCATATTTTTTTGGAAACTATAGATTTACTAAATTTACTTGAACAAGATATTTATAAGAATAATGCAAAGAGAATGGAGAATAGAGCAAGTTTAAATGAAATTATAAATAAAAAAATGATTTCAAACACATCTGATTATTGGATAAAAAAATTGAACGACGCAGGATGTCCAGCTGCCAAAATTGTTTCATTGCCAGACGCTCTTAATAGTCAATTGATAAAGGACTCAGAAATGGTAATAAGTTCCAATGGTCCAGAAGGAAGAAAAATAAAAATGACAGGATTTCCAGTTAAATTGTCTGAAACTCCAGCTCGATTATATCTTTCACCACCACTTTTGGGTGAACATACTGAAGAAGTTTTAAAAAACTTAAATAAAAAAGGATAAAAAAGTTAAATGAAATTCAAAACAATAAACTTTAACATTGAAAATGGAATTGCACTTATAGAGTTAAATAGGCCTAAGCACTACAATGCCTTAAATCATGCTATGGCTGATGATTTGTTTAAAGCATCGTTAGAATGCGATGATAACCCTGAAATAAGAAGTGTTCTTCTAACTGGTGTAGGAGATAAAGCTTTTTGTGCTGGAGGAGATCTCCATTCATTTTATGAATATGGAGATAAAATTTCATCTCATTTAAAAGAAGTAACCACCATACTCCATGGAGCAATTTCAAGATTTTCAAGAATGAATGCTCCTTTGATTGTTGCTGTTAATGGAGTTGCTGCTGGGGCAGGATTTTCTTTTGTAGGTTTTGCTGACATGGTTATTGCCTCTACTAATGCTTCATTTGTTTCAGCATATTCTAAAGCTGGATTAACACCTGATGGTTCATCAACATATTTTCTTCCAAGGATAATTGGGTCAAGAAGATACTTGGAGCTTGTAATGACTAACAGAATTTTGACTGCAAACGAGGCTCTTGAATGGGGATTAGTAAACAAGGTAGTTGATTTCAATGAGCTTAAAAATGAATCTGTTAATCTCGCACAGCAATTAGCAGAGGGGCCCTCTGTTGCGTTTGGTAAATTAAAAAACTTAGTCCATAATAGTTTTTTAGATTCTTTAGAAGGTCAAATGGAATTTGAAGCTAGAATGATTTCAGAATCAGCAAAAACAAAAGATGGTATTAATGGTGTAGAAGCTTTTGTAAATAAAAATAAAGCATCTTTTAAAGGCGAATAAGAAAGTTAAATTATGTCTATTGATATCTTGGCATTGGATGGGGATGGTATTGGCCCTGAAATAATGCAATCAACCTTAGATATTGTTGATTTTTTAAATAAAGAATTAAAGCTAGATATTCAAATTAGAAAAGAGGTTATTGGCCTAAAATCACTAGATCAAAATAGTACAACTATGACTTCTGAAGTTGTTTTAACATCTAAAGAAGCTGACGGTATTATTTTGGGACCAGTTGATCATAATAATTATCCATCAGTTGTTGATGGTGGTATTAATCCGTCTGGTAAACTTCGTATTGAATTAGACCTTTATGCCAATATTAGGCCTGCAAGAAATTATATTAACCTTAATTCTCTCTCTAAAGATATGGACCTAATAATAGTAAGAGAGAACACAGAGGGATTTTATTCGGATAGAAATATGTTTGATGGCCCAGGTGAATTTAGTCCTGTCCCTGGAGTTGGTTTGGCTATAAGAAAAATTACTAAACATGCATCTTTAAGGATTGCTGAAACAGCATTTAAAATAGCCAAAACTAAATGTGCTTCAAAAAATAAAAAGCCTAAAATTCACGCTATACACAAGGCCAATGTTATGAGGTTAACAGATGGAATTTTTTTAGAGGCATGTCGAACGGTAGCATCTAAAAACAAAGAAGTAGAATATGAAGAAATGCTAGTAGACGCATGTGCAGCGCATATTATAAGAAACCCAAGTCAGTTTGACGTGATAGTAACTACAAATATGTTTGGTGATATCTTATCAGATTTAGCTACAGAATTTTCTGGGTCTTTAGGTCTTGCAGGATCATTAAATGCTGGAGAACATAATGCTATGGCCCAAGCACAACACGGGGCAGCTACAGATATAGCGGGAAAAAATATAGCTAATCCAATCTCCTTAATTTTATCTACGGGAATGCTCTTAAATTGGATTGGAGAAAAAAGAAATTTAAAAAAACTAAATACAGCATCGAGTTTCATTGACAAAGCTGTTATTAAAACTCTTTCAGAAAATAATAACTTAACACGTGACTTAGGTGGAAATGCTTCTACCAAAGAATTAACTAAAAACTTTTTAAACATATTAAACAATATAATTTTATAGGAATATCATGGCAGATCAAATTGGAATACCCGCTGCTTATATGAGGGGAGGGACATCAAAGGGCCTACTGTTTGATAAAAAAGATTTGCCTAGTGATAGAGAAAAGTTAACAAAATTTCTATTAACTGTTATGGGATCTCCAGACCTAAGGCAAATAAATGGTATGGGTGGAGCCACTTCTGTCACAAGTAAAGTGTGTATAGTATCAAAAAGCGATATAAAAAATGTTGATTTAGATTATTTTTTTGCCCAAGTTTCAGTTGACCAGTCAATTGTAGATTATGGTCCCACCTGTGGAAATATGTTATCTGCTGTAGGCCCTTTTGCAATTGAAAGAGGGTTGGTTCAAGCTAAAAATCCTAAAACTACAATAGTCATAAGGTCAGTTAACACCGGGTCAATCATTGAGGCTGATATACCAACCCCTAACAATAAAATAACCTATTCTGGACAATTCAAGATTGCAGGTGTTCCGGGGTCAGGGTCACCAATTTTATTGAAATTCAAAAACATTGTGGGAGGATCTACTGGTAAATTACTACCAACAGGTCAGCCAACCATTCAAATTGAGGGTATTGAAGTAACTTGTCTTGATGTGTCAATGCCAATTGTTATGGCTAACGCAAGTGATTTTGGTATCAAAGGTAATGAAACCAGTGAGGAGTTAAATAACAATAAAAGTTTACTAGAAAAAATAGAAAAAATTCGACTACTTGCTGCAATTGAAATGGGTATGGGAGACGTAAGGGACAAGGTGATACCAAAATTTGCACTTCTTTCTAAGTCATGCAATGGCGGTACTATAACTTCTAGGTATTTTACGCCCAAGACTTGTCATGAAACTCATGCTGCAACTGGCACTAATTGTATCGCAGCTGCTTGTTTGATAAAAGGCACTGTTGCTGCTAAAATAGCAAATGTAAAATATAAGGATGAATATAAAGTCTTATTGGAACACCCCCTAGGATCAATTGAATGTATTGTTAATACCTCTTCATTTCATACTACTCTTGATGATAAATTTATAAATTCTTGTGGAATTTATAGGACATCTAGAAAAATTATGGATGGTAACGTTTACGTCCATGAAGATATAATTAATGACTAAAATCAGTAATTTTTTTAAAGAATATTTTGATTGGTGGCCTGAAAAACAGAAATATACACTTAGTTTGTTTTTAGCTGTTTTGAGTGGCTTTTTTGCATATTATATAGGTTTACCCTTGCCGTGG
>JGI20151J14362_10003459_pt1 | contig 10785 bp, 7 predicted proteins | sample COG_01_FD_14362 | JGI IMG/M metagenome (IMG submission 14362) | reverse complement strand
TGTGTGTGTGTGTGTGTTCATCACAGGTTGAAAGAGAGAGAAAGAGTGCGCGCGTGAGAAAACGTTCGTTTTGTTCGTTTTTCCTCATCAGGGCTTTTTCGACCGAGAGGCACCGGAGCAAAAATCTTTCGATGTTTCGATCTCTCGTCCGATGATGATTCGAACGCAAAGAAAGCCGCGAGTCTCTCTCGAGATCTGATAAAAACGAGAGACGAGGATAAAAAACGTACCCCGCCGGAGATTGGTTTCGCGTCCAGGGAGAATTTGTTTTCGTAGGACAAAGCGCCGGTGAATAAATCTGTTTTTTAGAAGAAAATGATGAGAGAAAGAACGGTGAGACACCACGTCGAGATCCTCTCCGGAGGAGGACGAGAGATCGCGCTTTTGTTTGCACAGAAAAGAGAGCAAAACACGGTACAAAATAACATAATAAAACGGGTTTGAAAGCGAGTACCTTTAGCGCCTTTCGCGATGTCTGGATAGTATTTCGCCATTCTTGTCTTAAATATGTGCGTATTTGTCGATGCGTTCTTGCGTCGTTGTGTCACCTGTGTACGTCGAGGGGGATTTTTGATAAGAAATGGAAGGGAGGCGAGCAACGTTCCGATTTTTAGGACACGAGAGATGTATAGAGGAGGAAACTCTACTTCGCGTCTTGAAAGAAAAGAACGCGCGCGCGAATGAAACGTACCTCTCTCTCTCTCTCTCTCTCTCTTCTTCTTCCTCGGACGAGAGGATGTAAAAGTTTTTAAGGCGTGTGCGTGTGAGTGCGAGTCGACGCGTGTATTTCTGCAGATTTTCTTGAATGCACGGGACGATGAGTTTCTGTTTCGAGCTTCTGTTTCGAGAGGGGAACGGACTCTGACGGTGCCACTTTGGTGATATAAAAAAGAGTGAAAAAAATGCAGTTTTTTCTGAGTACGTTCGATTCCCTCTCTCGCACACAAAAGACAACAACACGCGAACGAAAAAAGATTTCATCTTTCCACAAATACTATGAGCGGCAGGAGCAGCATCGTCGGCGTCCGCTGCATCGCGACTTCTTCTTCCTCGTTCGGCGCGAAAAGAAGAAGACGAGGACAACGAAAAAGCACCGGCTGTGTGTGCGGGTTTTTGCGAAACGGAACAACAACAACAACACCACCTTTAACAGAAAGAAGAAGATTTAGGAGAAAAGCGGTTGGAGATGTGATGACGATGAGAAGCGCTGCTGCCGAAGACGAGAAAGAAAAAACAGCGCTGGTTCCAATCGCGAACGGGTCGGAGGAAATGGAAGCGACGATCATTATAGACGTTTTAAGAAGAGCGGGAGTGCACGTGACCGTGGCATCGTGCGAGGATGATTTGGTGTGCGAAATGTCCAGAAAAGTTTGCATTCGAGCGGATTGTTTGATACAAGAGGTGGTTGTTGACGACGGGGAAAAGAACAACAGTAGGAGTAGTTTCGACGCGATCGTGGTCCCAGGCGGGATGCCAGGCGCGGAGCGGTTAGCGGAGAACGCTTCGTTAGACGCGCTTTTGAAGAGACAGAAAGAAGAGAAGAAACTGATCGCGGCGATGTGCGCGGCGCCGGCGGTGGTGTTGCTCGGGAAAAATTTACTCGAAGAGGCGAGCGAGGCGACGGCGCATCCGGCGTTTGATTTAGGCGAAGCGTTTGCGAAGGATAAGAAGAAGAGGGTGTGTTATTCAAAAGCATCGAACGGTCGGGTGGTGATTACCTCTCAAGGACCAGGGACGGCGATTGAGTTTGCGCTGGAGTTGGTGAAGGAGTTGTGCGGCGAAGAGAAACGAAAAGAAGTCGCCGGGCCGATGTGCGTCCCCGAGGACGTTTTGATGGGGTAATCATCGTCGTTATCATCATCATCGTCATCATCATCATCATTAGTAATAATAACAACAACAACAACAACAAGAACCATCATCCAAGTGTAAAATTATATAGTACGTGTGTGTGCATTAAAAAAAAACTCTTCCTTTTATTACGCCTTCTCCTCTCTCTTTTCTACGACGCTGTTTGATACCATCTTATTCATGCTATTACTATTACTGCTGCTATTACTGATCGTCGACGTCGACGTCGTCGTTCTCTCTTCGAAGCCTTTCACGACGCAATCCAAAACGCCTTCGCACGATCTCTCGCCTTCCAAATCCTGTCCCGAAGCGATGATCAAATCGCACTCCTGCGCGTCGTCTGAATCGTCGACGTTATTCTCTCCGTTCGTCGTGTTCTCATCATTTTCAATACCGTCGCAAATTTCCTGCGCTTTCTTCTGCGCTCTTACGCTCGAATTCGCTCTCAACAGATTTCCTGGTTTCTGGCAAAAACTCATCGTTTTCACGTGTTCCAACTCGTCGTTTCGTACGTTTTCAATCACGTCGTACATGTTTTTAATCTTCGGCCTTCGTATTTCCCCCCCGGTGTTCGTCGCTTTGTTCAAACCTTCGTACACGTTCGTTTGAAACTCATCGAACAGATATAAATCGCCGAGCTGAAAATAACTCACCGCTACCCCACACGCCGGCGTTTGTTTCAACTCCTCTTCCTTCCTCTTTAAAAAATCATCGTACGTCGCGTACGCGTGCTCTTCGACTTGTTCGCTCAAATTATACGCCATCCTCGGGCTCACCATGTAAATCAAAACCGCCACCCAAAAGTACACCACGGCCACGTGCTGCGCGAAAAATCTATCCTTGAACGAATCCGCCCCGCCCATAGCTTCCATGATCAACAAGTGATGGTACTCGTTCATCGTCTCCGCGAAGTGCACCTTGAGATAATCCGCCCTTCGCCACCACCCGAACGATTCGTACAAGTGCAGCACCGAGAGGAAAGAGAAATACGGCACTCGAGCGATCGTCTCGAGCGCGTAAAAGCGAGGGTAATCTCGCCCTTCGTATAACTTATCGATCACGAATACCGCGGAATCGACGATGAGTTTGTTCGCCTGGCGTTCCAGGGAAATCAAAGGCCCCTCCGGTAACGGCTTGGGAGGGGTGTACAACTTTTCCTGAGACGACGACGCTTTCACGACAACAGCAACGCTTTTATTGTTGTTGTGTTTACAGTCGTTGCCACCGCGACGCCATCTTCTCCCGTTCTCGTCTGTTCTCCTCGAACGAGAGAAGGATGAAGAGGAGGCACTTTTTCCAATGGACAAACAAACGGTTCTCATGACGTGATGTTTTGAAGCGCACTACGCGGCGCGAAAACTCTTTCTTCGATCGGTCGAAAGAAAGAAATCACGGTCGAGGAACAAAGAGAGAGTTTGAGAGTTTGAAAGAGTTGAGTACGTGGCTTTAAATTGCGCTTAAAGTTGCGTGTATGTTTGCGTGAGAATTCTGGAGATATTTTCCTTAAGATTGGACTTTTCCCCTCAGTACACAACTCCCCGCGCAAAAGAGAGATGACGTCTTCTCGCACCCCGAGACGAGAAACCGAAGCTGCTCTGCCACCACCACCACCGAATACTTTCAACGCGACTACTACCGCGACAGAAAACACCGCGAGATCCGACGACAACGAGCGGGGGCCGTTACTGAGAACACGACGAAGAATTCCAAAACGCACGCGTTTCACGCAAAATCATCCGCCCGGTTTACTCGCCTTGAGCGGCACGGAAATCTGGGAACGGTTCAGCTATTACACCACGAGAGCAGTTCTCGTTTTATACGCGCGAGACGTGATATTTGTCCCAATCGATGATGAAGGAGAGAAAGAAAACTTCGTTTGGTTCGCGCAGAGTTTTGCCAAACTGCACGGAGTGGATTTGCGCCACACCTCGGATATTTCCGAGGAAGCGCGACGCGCGCGAGTCGACGCGATCAGCTCGAAACTCTACGGCACGTACACCGCGTTCGTCTATTTAACCCCAGTTTTAGGGGGATATTTAGCGGATTTTACTTCGAAGCATCGGATGATATCGATCGGGATTGTGTTGATGTTCCTCGGGAACTTCTTCGTAGGTGCGGAGAGGAATGCGTTTTTCCTCGGGCTGGTTTTAGTGGCACTCGGGAACGGTGGGTTTAAACCGAACGTTTCCGCCAGATTGAGCGAGATGTACGAGAATAAATTAGTAGTATCTTCGGGTGGTTTTCAGGGATCGGAGAGGAAAGGGAAGAGGAGGATGCTTCTCTCGAGGAAGGATTCGGCGTTTGGGATTTTTTATTGCGCCATAAACGTCGGCGCGTTGTTCGCGCCCTTAGTGGCTGGATTTTTAGCGGAGAGGTTCGGGTATCGGAGTTGCTTTTTAGCGGCGGCAGTTGGGATGGTTTTCGCCGGGTTGGTGTATTTCACCTTTCAGAGGAGATTGGTGTACCGAGGGGCGGCGTTAGATATCATCGTCGAGAGTAGAAAGAGTAGAAGGCGGAGAAACAACGATACGAACAATACTACCAACAACATCACAGACGATTCAGACGACGAAGAAAGAGCTGGTGGAAGTACTGCTGTGGAGAATGACAATGACACAGACGATGACGACGACGAAGACGACGCGTTGTTGCCCAGAAATGCAGCAAACTGCGACGACTTTGGGGGTACTGAAGACGCCAGTGAACAAGAAGAAGAAGAAGAAGAACAACAACATCAACAAAATAAACTCTCTCTCCTTCACGTCTTCAACGAAAACAAAGCGCGACTCACCGCGCTATTCGTCGTCATGCTCACGACAATTGGTTTCTGGGCCGCTTACGAGCAAGCCGGCAACGCTTTATCCATATTCATCGACGAGCGCGTCTCGCGCGACGGCGTCCCGACTGCTGCGTTTCAATCCATCAATCCTGGCATGATTCTCGCGCTGACCCCGGTGATCAACCGATACTGGAAATACCAGAGCGAAACCAATCGCGAACCGGACCAGGTGATGAAGATGGCCATAGGATGTTGCCTTCTCGGCCTCGCCAACGTCCTCCTCGCGTTCGCCTCCACCAATCTCCCTACCGGCGCCGTCGCCGAGGCTGATTTACCTCCCGGAATGAAACTCAACCAATTTTGGATTTGGCTGTACTTCCTCGTCGCCACGGCTGGCGAACTGTACGTCTCCCCGGTTGGATTATCCTTCGTCACGACTGCCGCGCCAAAAGAAATCGTCGGTTTCGCCTGCGGCTGCTGGTTCTTATCCGCTTTCTTCGGCAACTATCTCGCCGGCGAGATTGGTTCCTTGTACGCTTCCGCGAAACCGTTTGCGTTTTGGTCAGCCGTCGGAGTTTTATCCGTCTCCGTCGGCGTCGCGTTGGCTCTCGCGAGAAACAAAATCGTTTTTGCGTTAAAAGAAGAAGAAGAAGAAGAAGAAGAAGAAGAAGAAACGAACAGCAGGAATCGTGGTAGTAAGAGGAGGAGGAAAAGGAGGAATACTACTCGCGACGAAAGAGACGCATCCGGCGGATCGAATACCGCTTTGTAATTTTAACTCGCGTGTGTGTTTGTGCAGCCACAAAGATTAGTCAAATGTCTCTTCATTATTTATTCACCCTTTCGTCTTTAAAGCGCATTTAAACCATCGAAAAAATGTCCACCACGAACGAGGGCGAGGAGAACAGACACAACGCCATTGAATTGGGCGTTCCCATCTCCTCCTCGTCGTTTACCTCGTCGTCGTCTGATGCGATGAAGATGAAGAATAAGAAAAATCCATTCGGGGAGGAAAAGAACCAATCTTTCCCGGAAATGGTGTTGCATTTCCTGACCAAAACCATCCCGTCTTTAATGTCTCCTTTCCAAGTAAAACTCCTCTCCGTGGCAATTTTGGTCGCGTTTTTTGGTTTATTTTCGTTCGTGATGGAATCCGCGAACTCGAACGCGCAAACGTACGCGGTTATAATCGACGCAGGGTCGACTGGGAGTCGAGTGCACGTGTTTCGGTTCAAAAGGGCGTCGGGCGCTCGAGTATTGAAAGACGAGATTTTTCACGCGATTAAACCCGGGTTGAAGGCGTACGCGTCGGATCCTTTGGAAGCGGCGAGTACGTTGGAACCGTTGATGGAAACGGCGATGAAGCACGTGCCGGAAAAGTTGAGGTCGAGCACGCCGTTGACGCTGAGAGCGACGGCGGGTCTGCGGTTGTTGCCGGAAGGGCCGGAAGCGGCGAGCGCGCTCTTAGAGGCGTCGAAAGTGAAAGTTGGGGAGTACGGGTTTCGGTTAGATGACGAGTACGTGTCTATTTTGGACGGGATGTACGAAGGCGCGTACGGGTGGATCGCGGTGAATTATTTGTTGAGGAAGTTGAGCGGAAGCGTAAAGGCGACGAAGACGGTGGCGGTGGCGGATTTAGGGGGCGGGTCCACGCAAATCATGTACGCGATTGGAAATAGAGATGAAGTCAACCGAGCGCCGGAAGGGTACGTGTTACCGTTGGAAGGATACGACGTGTACACGAAATCGTTCAAAGGTTTTGGCATCATGGCGGCGAGAGCGAAGATTTTGACGCAAAATTTAGACGCCGGCGAGGAAGGATGGCAGTCGCATCCGTGCGCCGCGAAAGGCTTTCGAGGGGGATGCACTGAGAAGTGTTACGGATTAGAACCGGGGGAAGGGTATAGCGCGATTGGGCGGGATAACGGTGGCGATTTTGAGCAGTGCGTAGACGCGGCGTTGATGGCCATGGAGAAGGATTCCATGGAGTGCGAGGTCGAACCGTGCTCCTTCGCCGGCGCGTGGACGACGAAACGCACCACGCCTTTATACGGCATGAGTTACTTTTACGAAAGAGCGCAAGCCGCCAAAGCCGTGCACTGGCCAAACTCGGAAACGAAAGCGGTGAAAATCACCCCGAGCGATTACAAAAACGCGGGGAAGAGAGTCTGCCAAACGCACGTCGATTCCATCTTAAAAGAATACCCGGACGCCGAGGAGGACCATTTCGAATACTTGTGCTTAGATCTCGCGTACATCTACGCGTTGCTCACCAAAGGCTACGGGTTAAAAGACAAAGAACCGCTCTATTTGGTGGATAAAATCGATTACAAAGGCCAACCGGTCGAAGCCGCGTGGGCACTCGGCGACGCCATCGCGGTCATGAACGCGTTTCTCGTCGAATAGATTTAATTTAGAAAAGAAATGTCGCGCGTGTTGTTTAACAACTATTTCTTTAACGCTCTGCATACTACAACTTTAATAAAAATACACCGCCTCTCTCTCTATTCATCATCTCCGCGACGAGGACGACGACAGCGGAAGCGTTACCGTCCTCCCCTCGCGAGTCTCCCTCCCACCTTCTTCGTCTTCTTCATCTTCTTCCTCTTCAAAATCTTCTCCTCTTTCAAATCGTACCGCATCTTTCTCTCCCTAAAAATCTCCTTTTGCACCGCTCTCGCGATATCGCCGTCCTTCTCCGCGAGTTCGTTCCAGCACGCGTTGGAGACTTCCCTGGACAGATCCATCTCCAATTCTCGTTTTATCGCCATCTTCGTCTGCGCGTTTACTTTCTCACTCGCAGTAGTGTTCATGTTTCGTAAACGCATCATCTGCGTCGACGCGGTGACTGCGAACGACGCGTACGTTTTCAAGGTTTCGTTTTGGAGTATCGCGTTGACTAAGCGCGAGCGAATGGAATCGAAGGTTCCGTCTTTTTTTAATCGCTTCAGCGTCGTTTTCGTCTGCTTGATCGTTTGTACAGGGGTGAGCTTTTGGTTTCGGAAGGTGGAAGGAGCCTCCTCTTTTTGTCGTCGTCCTCCTTTACCTCCTCCGGAGGCGTGGTATCCTCCTCCGCCTCCGCCGACTCCGGAGTGGTATCGTTGTTTTTTAGGCATGTCAAAGCGTCGTTTAATTGACGAAAAATGTGAGGTGTAAGCTTTTCCGTGATGACGAATATCTGCGCTACGAGTACTACCATCTCTTCTACAACACGCTTCTTTCTCTCTACTCTGCTACAGCGCGCTCTCTTCGAACAAATCTCTGTTCCACTCTAACACCCACTTGCCTAAGGCGTAATACGCGGCGACGTGGCGCAAGACGTATAAAAAAATCTCGACGAGTTTCTCTCGTCGAGACGCTTCCGCGAGCGCGTCCAAGGTTTGCGCCCAATCGAAACCGTCGACGAGTAAGAGCAAAGGGAGGAATCCGAAACGCGCGAACGCGTTTTCCGGTTTTTTGGGGATGCGCCAGACGGTGCGCCAGATGGTGGATGATTTGGAGAAGGCGCCGCCGAAAGAAGCGTTTTCGATGTTTTCGTTTTCGTCGTCGTTTTTTTCAGCGCTGAAGAGCGTTTCGAGATTTTTGGCGAGGCCGGGAAGGTGAGAGCCGCCGTACAGGACGGAGAGCTTTTCTTTCGTTCGTGTTGTCGTAGGTTTCGTGTTGTTGTTGTTGTCGTCGTCTGAATCGTATAGCTGTCGCAACGCCTCTCTCAATCTATTTGTGGCGATTTCGTTTCTCTTTTCGATCGTCGCCTTGGCGCCGGAACCGGACCCGTACACGTTCTTCCCTTGCGCGCTGACAATCATCTGCGCGAACGCTAATTTCCTCGCGCCGACGATATCTCCGGCTGATATCGCATCAACCATCGCGCCTAACACCGGTGCTGGTCTTCCGCCGCCCCAAATCCAATCCAACAAAAGCAAGTGCGCTTCCGGACACGGCACCAACCACACCAAAGATCTCGCGAACTGCCCGGCTCTCGGTAACGTCCTCGCCCTTCCGACGATAGTCACCAAAAACGCCTCTATTAACGCCGGCACTCGAAACGCTTCCGTATCCGCCTCCTCTAAACTCATATCCGCTTTCATCTTCTCCAACTCGTTGCTCGAACAATCCGCGAGGTACCAGTTTGGTTTCTTAAAATCAATGGCGTCGAGCTGCGCGATTAATCCGTGCGACGCCGCCAACCGTCTTGCTTCGTCCGTCGGAGATAACGACACTTTCAATCGAGGTAAGGTTAACGAGCTGCTGCTCGTGGTGGTGTTTTCCGTCCTGCTCCGAATCATCCTCTCCACGTTCCGTTCGTCCGTCAACAGTTCGAACAAGACTGGATTTTCCTCGTTTTGCGAGACCAAATCTCGCTCTAAATTCTTGTAATATTCCTTCTCCCCCACGTGCACAGTGGCGATCAAATCGATCTCGCACGTTTTTTGTTCGTTCACGTACGTCACTTGCGAGGATTGAAGCTCCCAATCGCCGGTGTCGGTTTCGTGTAATCGGAGATACGATTCACTTTCTGTTGTTGATGATTTTGACGACGACGACGCTTTGGATATCGACGACGCTTTAGAAGATGAAGAAGCGAAGGATGAACGAGGATAAAAAAGGAGACGAGGACGAGACAAAGCAGTCGTCGTTATTGTTGTCGTCGTCGTCGTTCGCATTTTGGTCTCTCCTCCTCCTCCTCCTCCTCTAAGCTGGGATTGTGCGAGTGAAGAATGAGTGGCGAATTGGAGCGTATCTTTTCCCAAGAAATGTGGAGGTATGCGGTATTCGTATATACATTGTTTCATACCTACGTATTTGTTGATGATAATAGTAAACTATGGTGATGCTACTCTTTTATAAATCTGCACGTACGTTTCCCCGAGCGTGACTTGTTGCGCGAGGACTTCGTTGACGAACAAATCGTTGGTTTCGTACCAGTTCCCGTCGACGTGTTTCACGGTCGCTTTGCCGGCGGAGTCGACGTTGGCGAGCAAGTCGTAAGAAAAAGGATTACTATTGCTATTACTACCGGCCGCCGACGACGCTTGGATTTTCAGGTTTTTCACCGGGAACGTGACTATGGTTGGGTTCTTGCTCACCTCTTTCGTGAATTGATTTTTGCTGAACCGGTTGACGAAGGCTAAGATTAAATACTCCGGGGCGGTTTTCAACGCGAACGGTTTCAAGAGCTCCGCGAGCGCGACTTGCGGGATGGCGTTTTTCTCCATCACGTCGCGGAATAAAGGCGCGTCTGGGAGCTTTAACGGCACGAACACGAACGGCTGCGTCTTGTTCTTTTGGTTCAGCATCAACAGCTCGCCTCGAAAGAGCTCGTCGACGTACTTTTTCGGCACGACGAACGTTAAAAAATGTCGCAAAGTTGCAAACGGATCGTTGAATAAATTGTCGATGTCCGTCTCTAATTTCTCCGGGTGTGCGAGTTTGATTTGTTTCCTGAGCTTCCTCACGAACGAATCTGGACTGGTGTGGCCGCGAAAGTTATGTTTGTTCCATATCCTCTGACACAACGATTGCAACGTGTCGTTTTCATTTTTGTTGTTGTTGTTGTTTCCGTCGCTCCTAATCAAAGACGCGGATAAAAAATGCGCCCTTAACTTTTCCACCCTCGCGAGACTTTGCACGATTGAATTCACGCCTTTCGCGTTCTCCACTCGATTCAACCCAACCACGCCGACTAAATACTCCGTCCCGTCCAACGCTTTCGACCATATCGCCTCCTTCTCCAACCGCGTAATCTCTTCGCTCGTAAATCGAGGAAACAACACTTTCCTCACGTCCTCTAAACTCGCATCGAAAATCTCGTAGTTATCCGGAAGACAAAACGCTCTGCCATTTTCCAAGTGCATGAACACGAAGTGGTTTTCTCGTTCCAACGCGTGCGTATACGCCGGCGTCTTTGGGCCTCTCCCGGCGAAAAAATGCCCGCAGGTTAAGCAACAGTAACAGTTTTCTTTCGCGAACGAGACCGAACATCTTTTTTCGAAATCAAAGTCCAACAGCGGGCGGTTGACGAAGGATAAGTACGGGCACGTTTTTGGAGGTGGAGGAGGAGTACACGTTCGTTCGGTTTTGGTCGTCGTTTCATCATTTGTCGTCGGCTGCTGCTGATTTTGTTGCTCGTCGTTCTTCATCTTCATCTTCTTCTT
>JGI20151J14362_10003455_pt1 | contig 10795 bp, 8 predicted proteins | sample COG_01_FD_14362 | JGI IMG/M metagenome (IMG submission 14362) | reverse complement strand
CTGCCAATTTATCTAATATCTGTCTTTTAGACTTTTCTCGGCTAGCTTGATCATGTTGTTTAGACATCTGTTCAGACACAGCTTTTTTTAAGGCGTTCAAATCTTCCATTCCTAAAGTTTTTGCAAAGTCATCATCAATTTTAANATCAACATCTTCTTTTATTTCGTTGATAGTTGTTTCAAAATTAGCTTTTTTTCCTGCTAAATTTTTAGCCTGATAGTCATCTGGGAAAGTAACTTTCACGTCTATTGTTTTACCTTTTACAGCTCCAACCAAACCATCTTCAAACCCAGGAATAAATGTATTTGATCCAAGTTTTAAATTATGGCCTTTAGCTTCACCACCTTCAAATGCTTTACCGTCGACCGTTCCTAAGAAATCAATAACAACAGTGTCACCAACTTTTGCAGCTCTATTTTGTTTTATTAGAGCAGTACCAACATTTTCTTTTGCTATTTTTTCTACAGCATCCTCTATTTCTTTATTACTAATCTTAACAACGGGCTTAGTGATTTCCAGACTGGATAAATCAGGAATTTCAAAATCCGGCATGATCTCAACAGATAATTTTGCTTTCAGGTCTTCCCCGTCTTCAAAAGAAACAATTTCAATTTTCGGCTGGGAAGATGGTGTAAGTTTATTTTTTTCCATAGTCTCTTTGGTAGCACTATCAACAGATTCTCTAACCACTTCACCAAGGACCTGTTTTCCAAACCTGTTTTTTACTACTGAAACTGGAACTTTTCCTGGTCTGAAACCAGGAAGATTTGCCTCTTTGGCAATGTTAACAAGTTTTTCATCAACTAATTTACTAATATCTGAACTAGTTATAATAACTTCAAATTCACGCTTTAAACCTTTTGACAAAGTTTGAGTAATTCCCATATTATTTAACCTTTTTTAATATTCCTAATTCAATTTTATTTACATGATATTGGTGCGGGCGAAGGGACTTGAACCCCCACACCTTGCGATACAAGAACCTAAATCTTGCGCGTCTACCAGTTCCGCCACGCCCGCATATTAATCAAACTATATCTAATTTAATTAATAGCTAACTTAGGAATGCCTAAACGTCAAGCTAGAATGAAAAAAATGAGCTGGGGCGAGTGACCGGCTTCGAACCGGCGACCTCAGGTACCACAAACCCGCGCTCTAACCAACTGAGCTACACCCGCCATACTTCATTATAATATTAAAATACATAAACATTAATTTAATTAATTTTAATTATTATTAAGTCATGTATAAGTATTTAATAATTCAAATTTAATCAAGGTTTTATTATAGTGGAAAAAGATTTTTATAAAATTGCTGATAGGAACAATAATCTAGGAACAGAAACCGCATTTACAGTTTTGGCAAAAGCCAACAAATTAGCATCTGAAGGTAAAGATATTATAAATTTAGGAATTGGACAACCAGATTTTCCAACCCCAGAACATATAGTTGAAGCTGGTATAAAGGCTCTAAAAGATGGACATCACGGCTACACTCAATCAACAGGAATACCAAAACTAAGAGAAGCTGTTTCAAATGACATTTTTAGAAGACATAATGTAAACGTTTCACCAGATAAAATCTTAATAGTACCTGGAGGAAAAGTAATTATATTTTTTTCAGCTATGTTGTTAGGTGAAAAAAACAAAGAAATTTTATACCCTAATCCTGGCTTTCCAATATATGAATCTGCAATCAATTACTCAGGTGCAAGAGCAATCCCTTATAAACTTAGTGAAAGTATGGGTTTTTCCTTTTCAGCTGACGACCTACTCAACAAAGTTAACGATAAAACCAGCTTAGTTATTATAAACAGCCCGGCAAATCCAACTGGTGGCGTTGTACCTAAGAAAGAATTAGAAAAACTTGCAAAAGGTTTGATGGATTTTCCAGATGTCACTCTAATGAGTGATGAAATTTACGATCAATTTTGTTTTGGCGAGAATAACTTTACCTCGATGTTAACTTACCCTGAAATTAGAGAGAGGCTAATAATTTTAAATGGATGGTCTAAAACATATGCGATGACTGGATGGAGATTGGGTTATGGTATATTTCCTAAAAAATTATATGATATAGCTGAAAAACTGGCTGTTAATATACATTCTTGTGTAAACGCGAGTGCTCAATTTGCTGCATTAGAAGCATTACAAGGCCCACAAAACTGTGTTACAGAAATGAACAATACATTTAAAAGAAGAGCTGAAATAATGCAAAATAGCCTTAATAAAATAGAAGGGTTTAGCTGTCAAAAGCCTAACGGCGCTTTTTATTGTTTTCCAAACATAACTGGGACAAACAAAACTTCAACTGAAGTGCAAAACCTGCTTTTAGATAAATTAGGAGTAGCCACAGTTGCTGGACCGTCTTTTGGTGAGTATGGAGAAGGATTTTTAAGGCTTTCTTGCGCAAGCTCAGACGAATCTATTGAAGAAGCGACAATGAGAATAAAAAGTATTTTTTAAATAATTTTTTGCCTAATTTTTAATCATTTTTTTTTAAATTATACAAATTTTCAAATGTTATTTGAGAATTTGGTGTAAATAATAAATATATATTTTTGAAGGATACAATATATGAAAAAAATTGAAGCTATTATTAAACCATTCAAATTAGATGAAGTCAAAAATTCATTATCTCTTATTGGCATACAAGGTCTAACTGTATATGAAGCTAAAGGTTTTGGTCGTCAAAAGGGTCATACTGAGTTATATAGAGGGGCTGAATATGTCGTCGATTTTTTACCAAAAGTAAAAATTGAAATTGTTGTTGATGACGACCTTGTTGAACCAGCTATCGACTGTATAGAACAGTCTGCTAAAACTGGTAGAATTGGTGATGGTAAAATTTTTGTGTCATCTATTGATCAGGCNATCCGTATTAGAACGGGTGAAAAAGGTAATGATGCAATNTAAATTATNAATGGAGTAATCACAAGATGTCAGACGCTAAAAAAATCATAGATATTATCAAAGAAAAAGAAATTCAATTTGTAGATCTTCGTTTCACCGACCCAAGAGGCAAAATGCAACATGTATCTCAACATGTTAGTACTATTGACGAGAAAAGCCTTGCGGAAGGGTTTATGTTTGATGGTTCCTCAATTGCAGGTTGGAAGGCTATCAATGAGTCAGACATGAAGCTTATGCCAGATTGTTCAAGAAGTATAGTTGATCCCTTCTTCTCACAACCAACATTATCAATTTTTTGTGATGTTTTGGATCCAATATCTGGAAACCCTTACGAAAGAGACCCTAGATCAACTGCTAAACAGGCTTTATCGTATATGAGTTCAATCGGTATAGGTGATACTGCATATTTTGGTCCTGAACCTGAGTTTTTTGTTTTTGATGACGTTAAATATGAAGCTGAAATGCATTCTGCGTCCTATACAATAGATTCGTCTGAGGGNCCATATAACTCNGGAAAAAATTTTGAAGAAGGTAACATGGGCCATAGACCTGGNATCAAAGGGGGTTACTTTCCAGTACCTCCAGTTGATTCTGCTCAAGATTTAAGAAGCGAAATGGTTCTTTCCCTTGTTGATATGGGAGTGCCAATGGAAAAACATCATCACGAAGTTGCACCTTCACAACACGAGCTAGGAATGATGTTTGGAACATTGATTGATACTGCCGACAACGTCCAATTATATAAATATGCAGTTCAGAATGTAGCCCATTCTTTTGGTCAAACTGCTACTTTTATGCCTAAACCAGTTGCAGGTGATAATGGTACTGGAATGCATTGTCACCAGTCAATTTGGAAGGATGGTAAGCCTTTGTTTGCTGGTAACCAATACGCTGAGCTTTCAGAAATGTGTTTGTACTATATAGGTGGGATCATTAAGCATGCTAAAGCGCTCAATGCTTTCACTAACCCATCAACTAATTCATATAAAAGATTGATACCTGGTTATGAAGCACCTGTTATTTTAGCATATTCAGCTAGGAACAGATCAGCTTCTTGCAGAATACCTTTTACTGACAGTCCAAACGGCAAAAGAGTTGAAGTAAGATTTCCTGATGCTACGGCGAACCCTTACTTAGCATTTTCTGCCATGCTAATGGCTGGTTTAGATGGTATTCAGAACAAAATCCACCCTGGTAATGCAATGGATGAAGACTTATATGAGCTTCCTGCTAGTGAGCTTGCAAGTATACCTACTGTTTGTGGTTCTTTGAGAGAAGCACTAGATGCGCTTAGAGAAGACATGTCTTTTTTAACAAAGGGTGAGGTTTTCACTGAAGACCAAATTGAAGCTTACATTGATTTAAAAATGGAAGAAGTTGTTCAATTTGAACATGCTCCTCACCCAGTTGAATTTAAAATGTACTATTCTAGCTAATTTCTAATATATGAAAAAAAACCCAACATTATGTTGGGTTTTTTTTGTTTTCAAATAATATAATTACTGCTAAATGTTGTACCCTATTCATTAATAAATACTAGATAATGTGATAAAACAAATTTTATGAAAGAGAATCTATTGAACCAAAATCCTTATTCAGCTTCAGAAATTGAAGTTTTAGAAGGCCTTGAACCTGTCCGTCACAGACCAGGAATGTATATCGGTGGAACAGATAAAAATGCTTTACACCATTTAGCTGTAGAAATAATTGACAATTGTATTGACGAAGTTGTTGCAAAGCACGCAACCACTATAAAGGTAGAACTCTTAGAAAATAACTTTATAAAGATAAGTGATAATGGTAGAGGTATCCCTATTGACAATCATCCAAAATTTAAAAACAAATCCGCATTAGAAGTAATTATGACTACATTACATTCTGGCGGCAAGTTTTCTAATAAAAATTATACAACATCTGGAGGTTTGCACGGTGTAGGAGCGTCAGTTGTAAACGCTCTTTCGGAGCATATGAAAGTAGAAGTAATAAGGTCAGGTTTTTTGTATAGACAAGAGTTTTCAAAAGGATTACCTACCACAACACTCTTAAAAATAGAGCCTACTAAAAAATCTAATGGAACAACAATAACATTTAAACCAGATAATACTATCTTTGTAGACACCCATATTTTTAGTCCTGAAAAAATTTATAAGATTTTAGAATATAAGGCATATCTTGTTGCCGGAGTTCAAATTGATTGGAAATGTCACTCTTCATTATTAACTGACAGTAGCATTATACCTACAACAAAAAAATTATGTTTTTTGGATGGATTAAGCGAATATATGCATTCTAAAACATCTAATACTCCAATGTACACAACCTCATCTTTTAAAGACAATGTTAAAATAGAAGAAGAAACTGTAGAATGGGCAATTAGATGGTTTGTTGAGAATGAAAATAGTTTTGTAGAAACTTTTTGTAACACTGTTCCTACTCCTCTTGGTGGAACTCATGAATTAGGTTTCAGACAAGCATTAACAAAAGGTATAAAAAATTTTGCAATTATAAAAGGTTTTAAAAAAGCTAATGAGCTTGTTTACGATGATTTAATGCTTGCAACTGGGTCAATATTATCTGTTTTTATTAAAGACCCTCAATTTCAAGGACAAACTAAAGAAAGACTAGTTAATTCATCAACTACCAAACTTGTAGAAACAGCCATTAAAGATAGGTTTGAAACCTGGCTGTCTAATGACACTGAAAAAGGTGAAGCAATCCTTAACAGAACAATTAGCTATTATGAAGAAAGAAAAAGAAAGAAAAAAGAAAAAGATGTATTAAGAAAAACAATAACAAAGAAGGTTCGTCTACCAGGGAAATTAGCAGATTGTTCTAGCAATAAATTTGAAGAATCTGAACTTTTTATTGTAGAAGGTGATAGTGCTGGAGGATCTGCTAAACAAGCTAGAGACAGGAAAACGCAGGCTGTTCTGCCCTTAAAGGGTAAAATTCTAAATGTAGCCAGCGCTTCAAACGAAAAAACTGCTCAAAACCAAGAAATCAACGATTTAAAACAAGCAATGGGATTAAATCATACTTCTTCTAAATATATTGATAGTTTGAGATACAACAAAATCATAATAATGACAGATGCAGATGTTGATGGCGCTCACATTGCTGCTTTACTTTTGACTTTTTTTTATAATAACTTTCCTGAGATTATAGAAAAAGGCAATTTATACTTAGCTCAACCACCTTTGTATAGAATTACTCTAAATGGTAAATCATTTTATGCACAAACAGAAGATGCTAAAAATGCGATTATAAATGATAAATTTTCTGGAAAAGGTTTAGTTAGTCGTTCAAAGGATTGGGCGAAATGCCTCCATCACAATTAAAAGAAACAACTATGAACCCTCAAACAAGAGTTTTGTTAAAAATCACACTCCCTAAAAGAGATATAAATGAAGCAGATGACAGGCGATTAGTTGATGAACTAGTTAATATTCTTATGGGAAAAAAACCTGAGCTTCGTTTTAAATATATTCAAGAAAACGCTAATTTAGTTGATGAATACGATATATAATTAAGTCGCTCTAATTAGTTTTAATTGACTTTTTAGAATAACAAAGCAATAAAGCTTAAAATTAGTAATTAAGGAATATTTGTGAGCTTTGAAAAACTAGGTTTATGTTCAGAAATTTTAAAGTCTATTAAAGAAAAAGGCTATGTAAATCCAACTGAAATACAAGAAAGAGCAATTCCACAAGTTTTGATGGGAAGAGATTTGCTTGGGTGTGCACAAACTGGAACTGGTAAAACTGGATCCTTTATAATGCCTTTAGTAGAAATATTAAACACAGGTAAAGCTAAATCTAGAATGCCAAGATCTTTAGTGCTAGCTCCTACAAGAGAGTTAGCAATGCAAGTTTCTGAAGAATTCAACTTAATAAATAAACATTTAAGACTTCAAATGGCATTATTAATTGGAGGTGTTTCTTTTGTTGAACAAGATAATAAATTAGCAAAAGGTGTAGATGTGCTAATCGCCACTCCCGGCAGGCTTTTAGATCATATAGACAGAGGCAAAGTAATATTAAAGGATTTAAAAATACTTATAATAGATGAAGCAGACCGAATGCTTGATATGGGCTTTATTCCTGATATAATAAAAATTAATAAACTTTTGCCCAAAATAAGACAAACATTATTTTTTTCAGCTACTCTTTCTAATGAGATACGAAACATTGGAGAAAATTTTCTTATAAACCCTAAAGAAATTTCAATTAGCCCACATTCAAGTACGTCCTCAAATATCGAAAGTTTTTTGATAAAGACCATAAAAATAATAAATTAAATGATTTAAGAAAAATATTAAATATTGAAAAGGTTAAAAATGCAGTAATTTTTTGCAACAGAAAAGTAGATATTAATAAAGTTAACACATTTTTAAAAAAAAATAATTTTAAAACAGTTTGTCTACATGGCGATATGAGCCAAAGTTCTAGAATACAATCTCTTGAGGATTTCAAAGATGGACTAGCCAAAATTTTAATTGCTTCCGACGTCGCAGCTCGAGGAATAGATGTGGCTGGTTTAAGCCACGTGTTTAATTATGATGTTCCTATTAATCCTGAAGATTATGTTCATCGAATTGGAAGAACTGGAAGAGCTGGACTTAGAGGAAAGGCTTTTACTTTTTGTGAAGATGGTGATGAAAAAAATGTTTTAACAATTGAAAAGTTAATTAAAAAAAGTATTCAAACATATCATTTTAATGATATTAACTCAGAAAGCACTGATTTTAAAAACATATCTTCGGAACAAAACAATCAAAAAATTAAAGAAACAAACACGAAATTTAAGAAAGTTAATTTTCTCCTATTGAAAACTTTTTAAATTTTAAAGAAAGTGGTCAAATTCCAAATTTTTTGACTAAAAAATAAATTTTAAATTAGAGCTTTATTTACTATCTCAGATAAATCTGATGAAATCGGTTGATCAGAAATATCTTTAAGAGCTTTTTTCATTTTATTTTTTCTTGTTTCATCGTAATTAGTAAATCTAGTTAATGGTAAAACTAATCTTGCAGCAGCTTGAGGGTTATTTTTATCAATCAAGCTAACTTGGTTAGATATAAAATTATAGCCAGATGAATTATTGGCATGAAAAAGCAAAACATTTTCTCTCTGAAATGTACCTAAGACTGATCTAATTTTATTAGGATTTTTATACTCAAAGGCTTCATGTGATAACAAGTCGTTTATAAAATTTAATCCTTGACCTTCTACGTTTAATATAGACATTAATTCAAACCATTTCTCTATTACCAAGCTATCTTCTTTCCATTTTAAGTAGAATTTATCTAAGAAATTAAATGGTATATCTGTTCCATAAACACATAAAGATTTGAGTCCAGAAATTGACAATGTCATATTTTTACTTGAGGTGATTTTTTTAGCTAAATTAACACCAACCTCATTATTAATTAGCACTAAGTAATTTAGTATTTTTGCTAGTAAAGCTCTTTCGCCTTCTTTTGTATCATCTTCAATATCATTATGATAAAAATCTAAAGCCTTAATTTCCAGAACATCTTCTAGAGCATTTCCAATTTTTTTCATAAGTTTTTTTCTTTTGTTAAAAACCTCAATTGGATCAGAAACATCTAAAAAATTTTCAAATGTATTTCTGGATGGAATATCAAACAAATGGGAAAGCAAAGAAGCATTTAAAGATTTTTTAGATAATAAATCTTGTAAAACTGGGATTATAGAAGAAAGAGTATTTTTATCTAAATAACTATCTAAAAATAGATTTTGAATAGCATCCCATCTATTAAAACCATCACTATCAAATTTTAAAATCTTTAGATAATCATCATTTGTTAAGTCAGTNTTTAAAATAACTGGAGCAGAAAAGTTTCGTAACAAAGAAGGAGTAAACTCTGAAGTTTGNGAATAAACATTAATATTATCATAACTTTTAGACAATAAATAAACATGTTCAAATTTTAATTNTGAATCATTTATCTTAAACTTAATTAAAGANCCATTTTTATCAATTAGAGATATTTTTATTGGAATGGGTAATTCACTCGGTTCATTATTTATTGATTGTGAGATATTAAAATGGCAACCATTTTTAATTTTTGTTCTTAATATATCTACTTTTGGAGTTCCTGATTGGCTATACCATTTTTTAAATATGTCTAGATTTTCTTTACTACCTAAAGAGAGAGATTTTAAAAAATCTTCACATGTTACAGCTTGACCATCATAAAGAGTGAAGTAAGTATCCATTCCCTGCCTATATTTTTTTTCTCCTAGATAATTAAAAATCATTCTAATAATTTCAGCTCCCTTTTCATAAATAGTCGGAGTATAAAAATTATTTATTTCCAGATACTTTTCTGGTCTTATCGCATGGCTATTAGAACCTGCATCTTCAGGAAATTGAATAGATCTAAGTAATAAAACATCTTCAATTCTCTTAACACTTTTGTTATTCATATCAGCAGAGAACTCTTGATCTCTGAAAACAGTTAAACCTTCCTTTAATGTTAATTGAAACCAATCTCTACAAGTTATCCTATTCCCTGTCCAATTATGAAAATACTCGTGTGCAACTATGGATTCTATATTTCCTAGATCTATATCAGTTGCCGTTTCATAATCTGCCAGAACAAATTTAGAATTAAAAATATTTAGCCCCTTGTTTTCCATTGCGCCCATATTGAAATGACTAACCGCTACAATCATAAAAACTTTAAGGTCATACTCTAATCCATAATTTTCTTCATCCCAAGCCATTGCCTTTTTTAAACTTTTCATAGCATGTAAAGTTAAATGCTTGTTCCCTATTTCTGTAAAAATTTGTAGTTTTATATTTTTATTTGAAGATGTAGTAAATGAAGATTCAGAAAGTTCTAAATTACCTACAACTAACGCAAATAAATAGGATGGCTTTGGAAATGGATCACTCCAAATTTTAAAATGTCTTTCAGAGTTAATACCTTTATCTGTAACAATTCCCTCTTCAATTAAATTCCCGTTGGATAACATAGTACTATAACGTTTAGATGCTTCAATTCTAACTTTGAAAATTGCTAGACAATCTGGCCTATCTGTAAACCATGTGATTTTTCTAAAACCTTCAGGTTCGCANTGAGTACANAACATTTGATTACTCTCATACAAACCTTCTAAAGAAGTATTTTCTTTAGGAAAAACTTTAACTTGTGAAATTATTTTAATTGAAGATGCATCATTAGAAACTGGCAATAATAAAACTTCATTTTTTTTTTGGAGCGTTTTAAGATCTACATCAATGCTTTTATCATTATCCATTAAAACCGAAAAATTGATAGTCTCTAAGTTAACGCCATTTAACTCAATAAAATTATCTAAATCTAAATTTTGACTATAGGGTAGATCATTTTTTTTAAAAAGGATTTCGGAATTTATCAACGAAAAACCTTCATAAATTTTTATATCCAAAAATATATTTTTGGGAACCCATAATAGTGGTTTATAATCTTCTCTTTTTTTTACAAAAGAATTCATAATCTTTATTATTAGCTTTCCCTGGTATTTGTGTAAGCTAAACTAGAATGTTCGGCACAATAGGGTCTGCCTGGGTTTATTGAAGCACCACAAAAAGAAAAACCTGGAAGTTTAGGATCACCAATTGGCCAACAACACCTGTTTCTTGACCATTCAACATCTCTTAATATGATTTTTAGAGGTAAGTCCTTATTTTTTTGTTCATCATTTTTCTTTTGATTTTTCCTAGGATCTCCAAGTTTAGAAATTGGTGAATTTCTTTTCGGAAGATTCATTCTGTGAGCTTTCCCTGCTATAGCATTCCTTGAGACGCCTAACTCGACACCAATCTTAGTTATAGGCAAACCCTCTGTCCAAAGTGATTTTAATTTATTTAG
>JGI20151J14362_10003454_pt1 | contig 10800 bp, 17 predicted proteins | sample COG_01_FD_14362 | JGI IMG/M metagenome (IMG submission 14362) | reverse complement strand
TTGGTTGTAATTCTATTATATCTTTTTTTATATTTTCAAACTCTGATGTATATGGTAAAGATATTAATGCTTCTTGAGCATATATATCTGATTCGTTTTTTGTATTTAAATGATTATGTATTTCTTTTCTTGTTGATTCAAATACATTTGATAACTTAGTTGGTGTTTTTGTTATATTATAAACATAAGAAGATGTCATATCATAATTAATATTATTATATTCTCCTAACTTATCTACATCTAAATAAGTAATTCTTTTTTTATTTGACTCCATTAAATCTAGTAAAAATATCAACTTATCATAATAACTAAACTTTTTTGATTTATAATTATATGTTTTAAATTCAAACCACTCACTACAATCAGTTAGTAAATGTAGTTTATGTTTATTTTGAAATTTTCTAATATCATCTTTCCATTCAAAAGACCAATCTTTTCCAATACACATTGTTGCAAACTCTATCATCACATTAGTTTTTCTTTTTTAGGATACCAAACTACTAAAACCTTTCTAGTACCTTTTGTTATTGGTGTTACTTTATGTGGGGTTGTGCTTCCATTGTATCTTGCAACATCTCCTCTTTTTTTAAATTCTGTACGGTTTCCATCTAGATAAAATACTCCTCCTTCAAACTTATCTTCTAATATTATTACAAATGTATCATAGGAATTTGTATCGTAATGTTTTACCATTTCAGCTCCCTCGTGATATGTAAAAATATGTATTGTTATTGGAGGTGTATTTTCTATTCCTAATATACTTGCTAGTTTTTTATTTGTATCTTCATTTGTTATATCATAATATTCATGCTCGGTGTTAGGAGATACTGTATCTTGTTTCCTAGATATTAAATCTTGCGATGGTGGTAAATCTTCAAGATTCTTTTTTAGATTAACAATAAGCTCTTCTAATAAAACTACACTATGTTCTGGTATACTGTAAATCATAGTAAGTTATCTATATAGGTAGCTCCACAATTAAAGTTTAATCTGATTGGTGCTTTGTTCCACTTATCTACATAAGCATATCCATAATCAGTTCTACTCATTACTTTTTGAATACAATATGCATATAACTGATATCCCGCATTTCTAGGTGCAACTTTTTTAATTACATATGTTCCACCCGAATAGTTTGAGTTTGGTGTTGGTAACTCTTTTACCTTTTCAACCCAATCATGTGTTAAGAAATCACAAGTCCAAAACCACCCAGTCACTTCTCCTTTAAAATATTGTATAAAACAAGAACACCCAACATCAAATCTTTTTTTAAGATTATTGATATCAGGTCTGTTTTTCCAATCAGATAGTGTTTCGTTAATACTATCGATTATTTTTAGTAAATCTTTTTCGTGGGAATATTCTGAAATCTCAACGTAGGAATATCTATCATCAAGTTTACATGGCATTTTAAAATCAGGTGCATATATTCGCATCTGAACATAGTCTGCTTTATTCATAGTAACAGTATTAGTTGTTACTTATAAATATAGTTTATTAGAAATGTTTACGAGAAAATAGGTCAAAGAATTTTTCAAGGATTACCTTAGCTTTATCTGATTCATCAGATGTAAGTGAAGTTACAGGTCTATCTTTAATACTTCTAATATCAATTGTTTTATATATTGTAGGTTTTGCCATTTTATTTTTCTTTATTTATTGTGTACTACGAACCCACCTACTATGTATGTGTGAGTATCTTTTACTGTGAAATTATAAACTACTTCATCCTCCTCAACCGATAAAAAATCTATTTTAAAAACTTCTTGGAATCCATCTTCAGGTGAGTATATAAAATCTCCTATTTCTAGAGTTTTTGATTCTTGTTCACTTTTGAATGGTTCTTGGTCAGAATCAGGAGATAACGCTTTCCATCCTTCTTTTGTTAACCATGGATGTTCAGGTGTAAATAAGATTTTATCATTACCATTTAAATAGAAATATCCCATTCCACTTTGTCCAATACTTTCGTTTCTTTTAACATGGTCAGATAATTTTGTACTATTATGTAAAGCGATAACTTCACCATTTACTTGTTCGTTATAATCCATATGGAATGAATATACTACATCACCTATTTCAATATCTTTAATGTGTTTCTGTTCTCCATTCTCCATTTGGATATTGGTAGTTCCTCTGAAACAACATAATCTATTATGTGCTAATAAATCTTCTACAAAGAAGTTATTGTTATCTTTTACTTCTTCTAAGTTGTAAACAGTATGGGTTTCTTCTTGTTCTATGATATCACTAATTATAACGCCATATCCATCCATATGTAAAACCTCATCACCTAAAAGTATTTGTTCTACATCTAATCCACTATCTTCTTTTGTTTGTTTAGGATAATACGATGAATATCCCTTTCCTATTACAAATAATGGATGGTCAGGAGTACCTGTTAGTTCTGCTCCATTTTCAAATACATATTTTACAACATTTTTATCTTCTTGGACTCTAACTTTATATACTTCTTTGTATTCTACAACATCAGTATCGTGATTATAAGATATAACTTTATCTCCAACTTCAACATCTTCAATGTTTGTTATTCCTTTTTCTTCTATATGAACTTTAGTTCCTGCTATAAAACATGGTGCATTGTGAACAATAAGTGGTGCAGATGCACTTACAATATATGTATCTTGTTCTTCAACATCAGGATTGTATAAATCTATATCTTGTTCTTCTATTAGTAGAATGTTAGTGTCTGTTATATCGTGTTTACTTCCACTATGGTCAATTACCCAATGGTTATCTTTATCTATATCTGTTAATGTTATAAATTTAAATTGATTAGATGATGATTCGTGTACAAGATAATGTTGTTTTAGTCCTGAATACAATGATTCTTCATCACTTAATTTTAATTCGCCAATTATTCCTGAACCTATTGATTGTGATAGCATATTTTCAACAATAGAAGAGGTTACATAAAATGGAGATGGTAACGTATCACCTGTGTGGCTCCATGCTTCAAACTCATCAACGTTATCTGACATTGGTGAACCAGAAATAAAGAATGATTTTATCCTATCGTTTGGTACGATATCACTAAATAGTTTTAATGTACTATCTTCGTTGAAAACATTATCAGTTCCTCTAAATCCATTAAGGTCTCCTACTAATGGCCAATTAGTTGCAAATTCATAATAATGTTTTGCATCATATGTGTTATATCCATTGGTATCTATTGTTACTGAACTAGGTATTTCTGTTACTGATTGTATTTTATATTCTCCAAGTTTAACTAAACTAATTGCATCACTTTCACCGAGAGTATCCCAATATGCTAAATAAAAAACTCTAATACTTTGTACTTTGTTTGAATTCGATACTTGTGTATTATTATAGTAGAACTTTTCTGCATAGTAATTAGCAGCATCTAAATAGTTAGTTATACCATCAGTAACTCTATCTGCTGAAGAAGAAACTGAATTTCCTCCTTTTATAAAATTAACATTTAATCCACTTTCTTCCCAATTTCTTTTTTGAACATAATCAGGTAATACAGAATGGTCGTTTAATTCTTCGTTTACTAATGTATTATAGGTTTGAGAACTACCCGAGTAATAGAAAGCAGGTATTGAACCAGTTTCACTCGCATCAGCAAAAAGAGTTAAAACATTTATTCTTTCTTTACAATAAGTTGAATCAAAAGTTGCTCCATCATCATATGCCAACCTTATGATAAGTTTTTCTGATGCATCTGCTATCTGGTCAGGATATATTGCATTAATGTTTTGTTGATGTTTTGTAAATGTAGTTACATCAGTATCATCTAGTTCTGTTTCAAGTCTGTTAATAAAAACATCATGAAAAGATTTATGTACAGTTTCTACCGTTGTTATATTGTTATCTGCGATTACTTGTTTAAGTGGTGCAAAATCAAATGTAGTATTAATAGAACTAGATATAAATCCTGTATCAGTATTTACTTCTAATAATCTATAATTACCATCATTGTCTTCAACAAAATCAGCTGAGAATAAAACGCCTTTCATATTATTTTCCTATTTGTGTAAATTAGTATCACCTATAAATATATTAAATTTGGGTTTTCGTTATTTTAGTATTCTGAGATTTGTTTCGTTTCGTTATCATGGTTTGTACTTCTCGTATTTTATGACAAGATATATAATCTTCTTTTTTTTCAAACCACTTTAATGATAAGTTAAGTACTTCATTATATTCACTTTTTTTAATTACACAAATATTATTAACGTTTGGATGTACTAACAATGCTATCTCAGGTTTATTATCTCTAATTGCAAGTTCAATTGCTCGTGCTATTTGAGAAAACACACCATCACCTCTACTTTGTAAAAAATTCTTTACCCTTGGGTGATAATCTTCTACTAAATACTTTCTCCATGATACTCTACCATATTTACTACTATCTATCATAATTTTTGTTTATTCCTCTTTCCAAAAAGCCCACTTGTATTAACTATTGGTGGTATATTTCTTTCTATGTTATTAACTTCCTCATGAAAAACTGATGTACTTGATGTGTTTGCTGGTGGAGGGTTTTCTATTTCAACAGGTGGTTGGGTTTGTGCAAAATTATCTTCCATTGCTTCTAATGCATCCAATGCTGCTTGATGAGATATTCCTAAATCATCTGTCATTTCTATAGTCCATGTACCCATATCTGATGCTTGTTTGATTGGACTATTACCACTATCAGGAGTTGTAAGATAATCAATATGCTTTAAATAGTCTTCCTTTGTGTTTAAAGTATCATTTACAACTACTTCTGCATAATCTTCTCCAACTTTAAATTCTTCTTTACTTGCGTAATTTTGTAGTAAAGAATCATCAAATAAAATTATTGGTAAACTATTCTTGGTTATATATGGGTTTATTTCTTTTTTTATATCTTCAATTTTTTTATGAAAACTAGGTGATGTATATAATGTACCATCTTTAAATTTTACTATAAATTGAAAATTAGTTTCTTCTACTGTCTGAATCTCATCAAACTGAATTTTTTCAAAATCAACTTTGTTTTCTTTAAACTTACCATAATAAGATATAGTACCTGATTCATTAATCAGATATGATTCTTTTATATCCCTTTCATTGGGATATTGATTTGGTATATATTTGATTGATTTAAGTTGCATACATATAAATATGGAACTAAAAATTAGTTGGTAATTTTGTAGTATGCTTTTTCTATTGCTTCGTGAATAGTAAGATAGGGGTCATCTTCTCTAAGTTGATTAACAACTTGCCACAATTCATCCTTAATTCCTAATGAATGTGATTTATATAATATTTCTTCTGAATATTCTTCGCTTGTGAATCCCATTGATACAACCTCCTTATAATTATAAGTATTAGAACCCACCATATTCATCATCATAAAACTGAATATTTATTCCAGCTTCTTCTAACATTGAAAAACTTCGGTGGTAGTTTTCTTCCCAATGTTCTCCTTTAGTAGTAACACCTCGTTCACAAAAGATTCTTGTGATACCAGCGTTTATAATTCCTCTTGCACAATCTGAACAAGGAATTCCACAACTAAGATACATAGTAGTTCCTTTAGTAGATACTCCTATTCTTGCTGCGTTGTATATTGCATTTCTTTCAGCGTGTTCAAACCAATAATACTTTTCTGGTCTTTCTTGTCTTGATTTTTTATTATCTTTTAATCCTCGTGGAAATGAGTTATATCCAGTAGATACAATTTCTTTATCCTTACCAACTATGATTGCACCAATTTGTGTGTTCTCATCTTTGGATTTAAGTTTTACTTGGTGTGCCAAGTTTCTAAAGTATTCTACCCATCTCATATTATATAACTATATCTCTTCCCAATTTGCTTCTTTTATTTCTTCACAAAAATAGTACACTCCTTTTGAATGTACTTTAAATACAGTATCAACTCCCAACCACTCTTTAACCATTGTAGCATTCTTAACTCTATCAATATGCATAATTGCATGAAGAAGAAAAGGTTTCTTATTAATATATTCTATCGGTCTTTTATATGAAGGAAATACCATCTCAATTATTATTGAGCCTTTGGAGGGACTCGAACCCACGACCTGCTGATTACAAATCAGCTGCTCTAGCCAGCTGAGCTACAAAGGCTTAGTTTTATAGTTTTCTTAACTTTTTAATTTCATCTCTGGTAATCGAACCTATTTTATCACCTACTCCAAAGAATACAACATCTTTATCAAATGTATATTTATCGAGTCTGTAAATTTCTTCAATGATTTCATAATCACCTTTACCACTTATCTTTTTAAGATTACTGATAAATAATTTATATTGGGAATTGGATAACGTTAATTTACCATAGGATTTAACTAGTTGTCCACCAACATATGTTGCTTTATCTGCATTAAGGTTTTCAAATGTTATTACCGAGTTACCACTATCGGTTAATAACCTAAACTTCTCCCCAACAAAGTTTTGTGAACTAAGTAAAGAAGAAGTTAGAAGTAATATAATTATAATTAATTTATTCATTATATAATATGTTTTTTATTATTTATTTGTGGAGGATATCGGATTCGAACCGATGACCCCTACGGTGCAAGCGTAGTGCTCTAGCCAACTGAGCTAATCCCCCTTAGTACAATTCTTTTTGTGTTTAAACCACCCACCACATTTGCACTTTATATAGTTAACAGTTGTTATTATTATAGGTGAAGATGCCATAGCTGTCCAAACGTTTGGATGAAAGTGTTCTCCACAAAAACCAAATATATGTCTAAAAAATTCTATCATATTAGAAGTTTTGTCTTAAGGCAAAAAAATCATCTCTCATTTGTTTAACCTCTTTTAACAACGTATCGTTAGTTATTGGAATCTTTTTTATAATCTGTTCTGTTAACTTTTCTAATTTTTTCTTATTATCTGATTTGATTTCTGATTCTATCTCTCTTACCAGATAATTTAATTCATTAATATCTCTATCTATTTTTTTTTCTATAACACTAAGTTTTGATAATGCATCTTCAATATCCATTTCATTATCAATATTAATTTCTTTTTGTTCGTGGTGGTTGTATAGTAAATATACACCAACTATAAAATTAATTATAGTAGTAATAGAGATTATTATAAAAGTTGTATTCATAGTAATTTAAATTTATTTAATTTTGTACTCGGTAGGGGAATCGAACCCCTCTTACCAGGATGAAAACCTGAGGTCCTAACCGATAGACGAACCGAGCATAAGTTTCTTTTCAGAATATCTAAATGAAAACTTTAATAGATAACTGAAAAAGAAATCTCCTAATATAGAGTTTATGAAGAAAGGTATTGCCATTGTATAACAAAGTAAAAATCCTTCTATTGTTTTTGGATAACCACCTAACCAAACTCCAAAGTTGGTGATAATAAAAAAGATAAGAGATGATATAAATACATTCTTAACTTTTATCTTTTTCCAATATAATCCTAATAAACTAATCAAGAAGAACGAACTATATACCCATATTGATATAGAGTAAAATCCTAAATATAAATCAGATATCCCCATAGCTATAATGGGTAACAGTAATCCAAACCATTTATTTCTAAATGTAGTTGAACCAAATAATGCCAATGCGGCTATTGGTGTAAAGTTTGGTGGATGTGGTATTAACCTTACCACAACTGCAAACAATAAAAATCCTATAATAAGTAACTCTCTTTTATTCATCATCTATGTTCCAGTTCTTTTTGTGTTTACCTTTACGAGAATACTCTTTTTGAGATTTATGAACTCGTTCAGTTGTTTTCTTTCCTATATGATGAGATGCCTCACCATAAGACATATCATCCCAAGTTAACTTTTCTTGATATTGGTTTTTTTTCTTTTGTGGTTTCATTACTAATTAATTCCATTGTTAGTGGTTCTCTATTACGAGTATATTGTTCTTCTGTCCATTCTGATGTTCTATCAGTAATAAACTCTAATCCATAAGTATTAGATGCTTCTTTTATTTTGTATGTTAACTTTCTCATTTTATTTTATATTTACAAATATACGAAAAATATTTCGAATATCCTAATTAATTTGAAACTATTATTTCTCCTACATTCCAAGATGGAATATAATACTTAAATCCATGTTCGTTTAACATTTTGATAACTCTATTTGTCATCGTTGAAGAATTACCAACTATAATCCTACATTGAAACATAGAATCGTGTGATTCCATTAATACGAAATCTTCAGCAACATCTACCGCCTCATCGTGTGTAAATCCATGTAAATCTATTTCATTCATAAGCATTTTCGTTAATTATATCTTTTTCTTCTTTTGATAACTTTTTTAAAAAAGATTCTAAACGAAATATTATATTTTTATTAGATAGAGTTTTTGTTTTTAACTCTTCAATAAATGGTACTAAACTTCTTCTTAGTATAATGGAGCTAAGTTCGTTGTGGAATCCACTATGTTTTAGTATTCCTTCATTTACCATTTTTCCTGTTGCTACTGCTATTCCTTGATGGGATATTCTATCTCTTCTAATATCTAAACCATCTATCCATTTTTTTATTGNTTTAAATTTTCCTGCAAAGTGAGTATCATTAAAAAATGTCCAATCCTGCATATTATCTTCGGATGAAGTATAAACGGTATCTTCATCTAATTCAAAACCAAAAGTAAATGGTTCTTGTTTAAACTTTGGTATAGCATCTAATCTCATAGCAATCACCATATCATATATATGATTCTCTTTTTGTACCATAGAGACTAATTGTTTCCAATGATAAATCATAGACGATGTTCCTCCCAAAAATTTACTATCTGTATATTTAGATTTATCAGCAGCAGAATCTAAATATTGATTCCATTCTATATTAGTAATTGATACATTCTTTAATCTTTCAGAAAATATAGATTCAAAAACATCTTTATTAATACCATCGATTCTGTGTACCAATAAAGAAGATTCTCTTCTTCCTTTGAATTTTTTAGTATCACCATATGGTATTTTGTGTATTTCGAAATTAGTAAGTGGGTTATATTTGATGTAACCTTTTTTCTGTTCTAAACTTTTGTTCCAAGTTGATATGTAAACATCTATATTATCAGGTATATTATTAACATAGAATTCATGAGTTAAATCAAATGTTCTATATTCTCCAAATAAAAATAATGCGTGTTTTTTATTCATTACGATGTCTCTTTCCAAAAAGATTGTACTAATATTATGGTAAAACACAGTAGTAGTTGAATTGCTATTTTCATTGTAAACTTCTCACCAAAGAACCATTGAATCATAATAGCATAAACTATCATACCAAGAGCAAATCCAACGAATCTAGCTCCCCATATACTTCCACCATAACCAGCTACATTATATCTTGTTGCCAGTATAAATACATAAGTAAGTGGTATTGCCAAAGCATACCATCCCCAATATGATTCATCGTATTTAGGATATTTGAATTGTAAGTTGTGTTGAAACCATGCTCCCAATTGAGCAATGATTGTTACTGCCGCTCCTGCAAATATGTAATACCAATTTATATCTTTCATCTAGTATTGTATTAAACTTTTTGTTAATTTTCCATTTTTTTCTACCCACATATTCCATGAACCACAATCACTTGATTCTGCAAGTAATTCCTTTTTACCATCACCATCCCAATCATACGCTTTTATATAACCAGACCTACATCTTTGTTCCATAAACCATTCTCCTTCATTAAACACTTCTTCTGTTTTTAATTCGAAGGTATTGTTATTATTTTCATAGTAACTTATTAAAGTATCTTCATTTCCTCCAATATTCATGTTTCTATATGTGCTTGTAAAAATATCATAATCTCCATCGTTATCCCAATCGGTAATAGAAATATCCCATGTACAAGTATATGATTTATCTCTCCAACTATCTTCTCCAACAAAACTATATTGAGGTTCTAATATGATATCAGGTTCTTCGTTGTAAAAAGGATATGAAGGTTGTCCTAAAAAAATTACAGTTGCTTCGTTGTAATTATCATCGTTGTAATAATTAACATATGCAGGATTATCAAAGTTTTTAGCTTCTCCCACAATCAAATCCATATAACCATCTTTGTTAATATCAAATAAATGTTCAGAACATATAAAAGAACCAACATCAAACCATTCGTGTGAGTAAGTAAATTGACCATTACCATTATTTAACCAAACGTTTAAATTAGTTGTTCCAGCAACTATATCAGGATAACCATCACGATTAATATCAGCTAAACTTCCACCATGATAATATACTTGATTACCACCCGATTGATAAGGAACGATTGTATTTAATTCATACATCCCATCATTATAAACATACGAGAAGATTCCACCAGATGGTTGATTAGATTGACCTCCATATTCACCCGCATCATCAGCTACAAATATAACAAAATCAGTATATCCATCTCCATTGATATCTGTTTGTGAAATCATACTTCCATAATAAGGAAGTTGTTCTGATATCATTGATTTGTCAAACTCCCATTGTGTTACTCCTCCTATATTTCCTTTATTTTTTAAAACACCATATTCAGTCCATTGAGATAGGTTGTTCCATTCGTTTCTTTGTACGTTTACAAATACATCAACATTATTATCATTACCCCAATCAAAGTAGACCAAACCTCTTCTAATCATCTTTGATGAAGTACCTACTCCCATTGATGTGAATTGAGTTGCATTATCAAACCTCCCACTATTGAATTCGTGATTCTTTAATGATTCGTTGTATAAAGAAATTGGTGGTGATAATGGTAAGAGGATTTCATCTTCAATAATGAGGTCTTTTTCACAAGAACTCAATATAAGTAAAGTAAGTAGTAGATAT
>JGI20151J14362_10003451_pt1 | contig 10802 bp, 15 predicted proteins | sample COG_01_FD_14362 | JGI IMG/M metagenome (IMG submission 14362) | reverse complement strand
GGGTTTTAGTAAGGTTAAAAAACGTCTTGATATTATCAGTGGCGTTGCCGATTGGCGCTTTCACGATCTCCGCCGCAGCTTTGCCACCCACAGCACTGAAAGGCTCGGTATTAGCCCCGTTATCGCCGACAAGATATTAAACCATGTGACCGGACAGGTACGCGGTGTCGCCGCCATCTATCAGCATGGAGAATATCTCGAAGAACGGCGAGCAGCGTTACAGAGGTGGGGCGATTTCATTGAAGGTTTGGTGTCCAATGAAGATGAAACCTAGAACCGCCATCACCCGCGACGAGGTATCGCAAGCCCTAGAAACGGTCAGGGTTCACATCCCGAAAGAGACGTTCGACCAATTTTTAGATCAGGTATATTCTGCCGTAGAGATTTATTTGGATTTAGACGAACCAAGCATTGTTGCAAAAGAGTTAAGAGAGATCGACAGAATATGTCGAAACCCCAACTACACACTTCTGAACATACTTGGAGACATCAGAAAATCTACAAAAGAGCTTCTCGATGGGGAAACGCCTCTTCCGCCGTTGCCCAACAAAGAAGACAAAGCTGGAATAGCTGAATTAGCCAAAGAAATACGCCAACGCATCGTGGTTCAAATGAAGCCGTTATCTGACAGAATGGGGTATCGTTTAATTGGTCGATCAAAGGTGGGCCGACATCCTAAAAAGCGATTGAGAGTTTTGGTTTCCTTCACCACAGCCGCATATGTCAACGCAACAGGGAAAGACTATAGGCGCCAGTGGGCTAGTGATGGTGACCTGCCATTTCACCAGATTTTAGAAAAACTCTTTTGCGCTTTAGGAATCGAAGCTTCCATAGACGAAGCTATCAGGAGACAACAAATCCCCCCGCACTAAACGATTAAGAAATAGTACTATTCCCAACATATCAAAATTGGGCGAGTTTCCCCCGATGAAAATAGCTCAAATTTTGGCCAAGGTGTTTGCATGTCTATAATCGCGAAGGAAACACCATGGACAACACCGCAAGCGTTAAGAAATTTATCGTCCTGCCCCAAGTTCAGGAACAAGTACCATACTCGGCCAGCCACATTTGGCGCCTAGAAAAATCTGGAAAATTTCCTAACAGGATTCGTCTTGGCGGCAACAGGGTCGCTTGGCTGCAGTCTGAAGTGGACAGTTGGATCGAGAGTAAACTCGCGTCACGGAACGGCAACACAAACTAAACTCACGGCGCGATGACCGTGAGTTTAGTTTAGCGTGTAATTTACAGGTTACCGTTAAAGTATAGCTGATATGGTCATGCGCCACAAGCGTAAGGCATTAAAATGATTGCTACAATAGAACCAAGCCTCCCCGAGGCTGCACTTTTCCTTGATACTTTGGAACCACAAGGAAAATTCACTTTTCAAACTTTTGATGATGACCAAAGCCGCAAAGATAAAAATTTAGTTCGCGTGCTTCACGGGACGTTAAACGACCATGCCGCAAACTTAACATCTCTCAATCAAAAAGGAGCGGGAATATTTGTTACTGTGAACCAAACGAACTTAAAGGGCCGTAAAGCAACCGACATTGTTAAGGTTAGAGCCGCGTTTCTTGATTTAGACGGCAGTCCATTAGAGCCAGTTTTGGATCATACCTTGGAACCGCATATAATTGTAGAGTCGTCACCTTCTCGCTGGCATGCTTATTGGATTTGCGATTTGCCGTGCGGAGAATTTTCAGCTGTTCAATTAGGTTTAGCAGAGAAGTTCAATGGGGATACCTCAGTTCATGATTTACCAAGGGTCATGCGACTTCCGGGATTTTATCACCTGAAATGTGGTGTTGGAAGAACGCTTGAACCTTTCCAAACACGCATCGAACAAATTAGGGAGAACTAAAGATGGCTCCCAATAAATATACAGCCGAAGAAGTCATCACTGCTTTCAAAAGACCAACACAGAGAAAAACAAGTGAACAGCCTGAAGACTTCAAACACCTTGATATAAATGAGGTTAGACGAGCATTAACTTATCTTGATCCCAGTGACCGCGACGTATGGATAAATGTAGGACATGAGATGAAGTCTGAAGGCGAAAGTCTGGGTGAATTATATTTAGAATGGTCTCGCGGCGATTTAACTGGAAACACGCCAAATAGCTTCGTGAGCGACGAGGAGGTGTGCTCAAAATGGAAAGAGTTTGATCCTAGAAGAACCTCTATCAGCTCCCTCTTTAGAGCAGCAAAAAAAAATGGATACGAGCCATCGCAGGATAGCTATCTGCTCAATCGGGGTACAATAGTTGAGTGCGCCAAACATCTCCTGTCCAAAATGTCCGTAAAGGGTCCAGAACCAGTTTTTTCTGAAGGATCATTTTGGCAATATGACCAAAATCGTTGGGTGCAAATACCTAACCACGACCTACGAAAATTAGGACACAAACTTGACGGAATGAAAGTCAAACAATCGAAAAAACCTCTCAACGCTACCAGTAGTTTTATTGATGGCGTCTTGAAAGAGTTAGCGGCGATGTGCGCAAACCCTGATTTTTTCAGTTCAGCACCAAGTGGAGCGAATCTACTCAGCGGCTTCATTCGATTGAATGACGACGGCTCACTTGTTCTAGAAGAGCATTCTCACCATCATAAGCAACGCAACGTGATAGAGTGTAATTGGATACCTAACATTACCGGAGAGTTTACCGGATATACACAAATATTCTTTGACGGCTGTTTTGGAGAATCTGGTGCAGGAGTGCAAAATCTCCTTTTAGAAATCATTGGAGTTACAATACTTGGTGTACCGACACAGATGAAAGCGCCCAAAGGGATCGTTTTCTTTGGGCCAACCGCAGGAAATGGAAAATCAACTCTTTTGGACCTGATTAGGTTGGTTCTGCCGAGCTACGCAACTTGTAGCATTCCACCAAGCGACTTCGAGAAGGAACAAAGTTTGGCGACTTTAGTTGGAAAAATGGCGAATCTTACTGATGAAATCTCCACCCATAAATCGATAGCTTCAGATAAAATGAAGTCCTTGATTACTGGAGATATTGTTGCGGCAAAGGTAGTTTATAGGCCAGTTTTCAATTTCAAACCTAGGGCCACCCACATTTTTGCTACCAACGAGTTACCAAGCTTTAAAGGTGGCGTAGACGCAGGTGTTGAAAGAAGGATGTTAGTGATCCCATTCACCAAAACTATTCCAGAGGAAAAGCGGATAGATGACCTTGAAGAGTTGATCGCCGCCAAAGAAGCCTCGTCTCTTGTAAGCGCCGCTATCTTAGCAGGTGGCAAGGCGTATCAACGAGGAACATTCAACATTCCTGCCTCATGCAAAGCTGTTACGGAGCAGTGGTTTAAGGATTCTGATCCCGTGCGAGAATGGTATGCCGAAGGAGAAATAGGCCGCCATGTTAACCAAAAACCTAAGCCTCTTAAAGAACTCTATAAGAATTTCTGTGACGATATACGTGAATTTGAAGACGCTAATTATTTGCCGGGAAAACGGCGTTTCATAGCACAAATAAGGGCCCTAGTTGAAAAAGACGTTGATTGGCGGATCGAAAGGCACGGAGGGGGGCTGGTGATCTGCAGGAACACTTTGGTGTAGCTAGTGAACGAGAAAACTAAGTCTTCTTTATACAATTAACTAATGATTAACTCGTATATAAATTTAAAATAATTTGTAATGTTTTTTCGTACACTTCGTTCACTAGTTTTCATATCAACAGATTTCTACAATAATATTTGGGTGAGGAAATGTCTGCCAACCAGCACGCTATCAGTCCTGCGATTCGTAGTTAATCGATCACGGCTCGCACTCCCTTACACAGGCTCTTACGTCATCCAATGGTTCAGCCCATTCCTTACCCCTCAGATAAGGTTTAACTGTCTAAATAAGCCCGTCAGCGCGCATTCTAGCCTCTACGGCACGCAAGTCCGCCCATATCTGCTTACGTGCCTCAGTGAAGGCCTTAGACCGCCGTCCATGCTTCCAATGCGCAGCCGCGATACGTGCCTTGCCTTCCGGTGTTTTAGGACCTGTAGATAGCCCCCCGTGCAGCCGACAGCGGGTCTTACCGGTGAGTGGAGGTTTTTGGCACGCAGTGCCACGGCGTGTCTTGGCAGCGCACCGTTGGCCAGGCCAATCGGGGCCAAACCGCCATGGAATACCCTTTTCGGAGTTAGCTTTTGTCATGCTAAAATCTCCACCGTTTATGGGGTTTTATTATACCCCAATTTGGATGGTGTGACTAGGTGCGGGTGTCTTGGTCTACGGGCCGCGGCCCAAGAAATCAGGACTCCCAAAAAATAGAAATGCTGATAAGCTTTCGTTTCATTCCGGAGGTGCACCATGCGTATACTATCGTTTTTACTGATTTTTGTGGCTAATATTTCGATGGCAAATAATCATGTTTAAAGCGTTTAGGCTCATCTACCTTATTGCAGCATTATTGGCACCACGGCTTGGGCTCGCAGAAGAAATCACTTATGTTTGTCAGGAAACAGTTAATCTGAGTGTAAATTATGATCATGAAGTAAGAAATAATAAGCTGAGCACAATTATAGTACATATCGACGAAAATGATAATGTAATGATCAACTCACCGGTAGGAACAGGGTCCCAATTACTTACACCCTATAATGATGATAGAAGTGGTTTAACCGCTCGGGGACAGTACTGTTCCATTCATATACAATTGGATGAAATGCCCAAACAATTCGTTTGTCACTACGGCGCCATTGTTGGGGTTACCATCCAAAATGTGAGGTGTGAAAAGTTATAAAGAAATTTTTGAATGAACAAAACTAATCCCCGATGAAACTATACCACCAACACTAAAGGACCGTGATCCGCGATCTGGGCTCCATGCACCGCAGTCCCGGACATTAGGACTTCCCAGATTAATTAATCCTGATAAGCTTTGAGTTAATTGTGGAGGCCAAACATGCGTGTGCTATCTTTTTTACTAATTTTTGTAGCTAATATTACGATGGCAGATAATCATTCCTTCATCGAAGGTAGTATGATTTGCAATGTGGACTATCACAAAGTTACTTCTATCGCGTCCGGTAGTTCAGTTGAATTGCCCCTAACAGAGGGCGAGATCGGAAATTCAAATCTGTTGGAATTTCAATTTTTTAATTTGCCCCCAAATGATTTTTTCAACATGACATTAATGGATGGCGATCACGTAATTACCGGTGCAATTTTCAAAAATGCTTCGGTTGAACGCTCAAGCGATAAAATGGAAAAAGCAGTAGTCATCAAACCACAGCAAAAAGACGCGTTTTTGGGTGAAGTGGCTTTGTACCCCACAGTTATCAGTATTAGGTCATCACCCTTCACTTTTTTTACTGACCACCTAGTTCTAAGTCGGAAGTCTGACAAGCAGTGGGTCGGTTTATATACTAAAATAAGAGCTGTTACTATGACTGTAACAACAGCGGCTCTAAAGTGCAGGGATGTAAGCAGAATATACCCTGAATTTCATGCCCTATTTTACGATAGGTTAAATTAGCAAAAATGGCCAAACTATTTAGTTTTTTCGTTATCTTCATGGCGCTCGTGCCATTTTCTGCAAGAGCAGCCGTGGGGGATACTTACCTCTGCCTGAGTTCTCAGTACGTTGAGATTAAAGAAGGCGAACCAGTTCGCTCGTTCAGACCAGTAAAATTTGAGTTTATTTGGGACTCCCCGAAAGATAGTGATGAGCAAATAGTTTGGTTTCCAAGACATCCAGAACTTATGGTTTCAGAGACATTATATGTGAAAAGAGAAGCGCCACGATTTGATAGGGCTGGCGTAGATATGTTTAGTTTCTATCTGCACCCTAGTAATAAAACAGTCCTCTATAGCTCCAGTGGTCTTTTTAGTGAGGGAAGGTTGTATCTAACCAATAATTCGATTTTTGGTATAACTTCCTTGATCGCCAATTGTGAGAAAACTGTTGGATAACTGTGTAACTAATTTAGCGGAATTAATGGGTGAATTTGCTGTTGGATGTGTTGGGGCAAAATACCTTAGTTGATGCTTATTGGTTTGAGCTTGAGCTATCTATTGCCGACGGCAAACAACAGAGACGAATTGAATGGATTAATTGAGGGGAAGTCACCCCAACATGTGCTCAGTTACCTAATGGAGATTTTTATGTCTAAATCAAACATTTCATTTCTTCGTTGGGTTCACGCCTTGAAGCCTGAAGGTTTACTGCGCCTTAGTATGCTTACGACGCATATCATTTCCGACCCCAATAGGAAATTACCAAGTAATCATTCTCCAAATGTAAATCAGTTTCATTTTCATTTCTGTCAACTTATGTTCCCATTTGGCGATCCTATAGAAAAAGAAGCCAAGCCAGATTTTAAATATGAGGTGAACAAAACGGAACTCGAAATAGAGAATTTATCTATTGTGTGTGTCCGGCGTGATTTGGTTGGTTCGCGTCGATCCACTGGCAAAAAAAATGTCGCCCACGACTGCTTTGTATTGGCACAATCTGATATAAACAGCCAAGCTATTGGCGAGTTTAGTCTCTCCGGTGAGGTTTTCCAGAAAATACATGCCGACTGTTTAAACAATAAGCGAATACAAATTTTTGACTTACAGTTTCATAATAGTTTGCAGCGTGGAGAAGGTTTTACTGTTGAGCGTTCGAACCTTATAGATTCAGAAGGCAATACAGCCATCAAGCTGCGCCTGAAAAGCGATTATGATAAGGGTGGAGCATTATATGTTGCGGAGGTCGTTAACCGAACTTCGATGGGCGTATCAGAGTACACTAACATAATGGGCTTTGACCCTGTTTTAGAGTATTCAAAGATTACTTATGAAGACTTCGAACCTACCGATCTCAGTTTCGGCGAGTACCTAAAACGGAACAAAGAGTGGTTGGAAGGGTAGTCTAGAATGTAGTTTAATTTCTGACTATCTAGACACAATTGTATAATAAAAGAGGGCAGCAACATGGCTGACGTTAGTTTAGACCACTTTATAGACGCCCAAAATACTAACTTGGAAGCAGCCGTATCCGAACTCACCGCTGGGCAAAAAACTAGTCATTGGATATGGTATATTTTTCCTCAAATTGCAGAGCTTGGGTATAGTGAAAGAGCGAAGTATTATGGTATTAAGACACATAAGGAAGCAAAAGCATTCATCGCTCACCCTATGCTGGCTGCCAACTACAACAGATGCCTTGATGCGTTACTACTACATACAGGCACACCTATTATGACCATTATGGGCGTCATAGATGCGAGTAAGCTTAATTCATCTTTGACGCTTTTCAAAGGAGTATCGGACGACCCTGCACTGCAACAAAAGATTTCCAATACACTTTCGTGTTTTTTTGACGGCAGCGAGTGTGATAAGACCACAGCGTTTTTGTCTACTCGGTCGACCCTTGGTTTCAAGTTGGGATTTCGCCCCCGCCTCAATGCCTCTTGATGCTTAAAGGCCAATTTCTTAATCTCTAATAGCTCATGCATGCGACGAGCTTCAGTCAGGTTTCATAAACTCCGTGAAATCTGCCATGAAATCATTAACAAAACTCAGCACTTCAAGGTTGAGATTTTTGCTATCTGTGACGACCTTTGTATTCTCCGCAACAACTCCGCCTAACATTGGCGCTTTCTTACTCGACCAAGTTGCTGGGTATGGAAGGGAATCCATTGAAATACGAATTCGCGCATGGCCAACGCACATTCCATCTTTGCGGAGGCCCTCAACTTTTAGATCGACATAGTTGTAAGTGGCGCGAGCAGTTTCAATGCCCAAGTCAGATATAGGTCGCCACATAGCGGCGCGAGATTCATCTATATTTGTCCAACAGTTGTCGACGACAAGATCATTGACCGTAACACGATGCGGGCTTTTTAATTCCTCTTTGAGAAATATGCTTTGGAGCGGCCCGTATTTTGAAAAATCCGCACTCACAATATTTGGCATTAAAAATAGTGAGATTAGCAGATAGACTATTGGCATATTGTGCTCCAAAGCAGTTGTTCATCCATATATAAGCCTAACTTAATTAAACACCCGATGAACATCATTATGATTTCCAAAAATTTACTTTTTGTATTCACAAACCTTTCGAGCAACGAACTCACCAACTGAATTGGGGCTTAGCGCACGCCAATCAGCAGCTGAGACAAATATCTCACCAATTGGCTTTCCATTACCCATTTGATCAGAATACCACAAATCAATCAGCGACTGACTTGTTATAATAGTGCTGCAATTTACGCGCTTGTAGCTGACGTTAGACAAGTATTGAAGCTTGCCCGTGACTTCTGGATGATCAATCAATTCCCAGTAGTATGTAAACCCGTTTACTATTTTGATAGTATCAAAATCGATATAAAATTTCCTACCAGACGCGCTAGTATCTACGTATGTCCAATCCGAGGCAAAAGATACGCTGGCTGAAAACATAAGAGTTGCCGTTATTAGTTTTAACACGAATAATTCCTTCCGTCATACCGGCATGTGTAGCTGCCGTACTTACCTTCATAGTGGATGTCATTATGTCCGCCTGCAGTCGTTGAAGAAATGCTAGGGTCATAGCCGGGGAAAAATTCACCTAGGATTACCCAGCTATCGTCCATATTCGTCGGAGCAAGGATATAGGATGTGCAGCCGCCTGACCCGCAAAAATTAGGTGCCTCAAAGTAGACAATAACTTCGTCAATATCGTCTGAATTCAAATCCACACTCGCGGCTCTGAAGTTAATGCTAAAATCAAGATTATCTCTGCACTCAACGGTTTTGTCCGCACAACGTGGGCCATGGATAAAATGGCTTTCCTCAAAGTAATATTTGAATGTATCTAAAATCCGCTCAGACATCGCTGACGCTATAGCTTTGGACTCATAAGCATGCGCACCGTCTTTCAACGCTATTGGCTTCAATTCCTTAGTGGCCGCAGAAGACGCCAAAGTTATTGTAAGGACAGTAACAATATTCCGTAGCATTGCGCTCCCCTAATTCATTGACGTAGCGATGTTACGATAGCAGTTTAAACTGCGAAGGATACCTATGGGACAGATATTAATGCGATCAGTGTTGGTGCTAAGTTTCCTACTCATATCTGCCACCAGCCTGCTTGGGCAGAGCCGCTACACGGTCGAAGGTGACACGCTTACTCTCAATATGACGGTCGAAGAGCCGGGCTACGATTTTGATGGTGGGTTAGACGCATACGATGAAACAGAGGTGATAAGCTATCTATTCGATCACCCTGAAATAAAGCCTTTACGCGTAACCGGTCCCGGAGGCTACGAAACCACCCTCCATGGCTCAAGCTCGTTTTGTCTGACAGTGCCCTTAATCTTGCTCTTCAGCCGTGAACGTTCTGTTAAAGGGGATAGCCATAATTCTAAGCCAGATTGCGAACCCATTTGACATGAAACATCCCGATTAATAGCCTCACGTAAATCACAGGAGGGTATCGAATTGTTCTTTGGCAAGAAGAAAGGCGTCAACAAGCGTGAGTTTGTTGAGATGCTTGTCGAACTGACTGCAATCTCAGAGCAGGAAGCGTCCCGGTACTATGACGATAATGAAGGATTTATACAAAAATCGTATGCACGTGGGTTAGACACCTTCGGTGCAATTTGGCACATTTCAAATGCAAGTATGGAAAGAATATGCGCTGCGCACGATATAAACGACCCAAGCTTAATTGAAGATATCCCAGATTTCACACTATTAACATCACTCCAAGTTGCCAACATGATGGCTGGTACGATGTCTGATGATGAGCTGAATGCGAACAATAAATACTGGAACGCAGTCCTCAAATTGAAAATCGACCCTAAAAAATCGGATCAGACTTATAGTGATCGACTGCATGAACTAGTTGAAGAATATAAAAAGAAGCGCTCGTAGGGAAGAATGATACCCTACCATCTAACCGCATAGACTTACTTATATGATACTACTTGTATTTCATCATTGAAACTAAAGGAATAACGATTTTCATCGAGCTGGATGTGGGTGGCATCAACATTAAATTCGTTCCAACCCGGGTCTACTTCTGTCCAGCCTCCATTCAACCAAACTTCCACCCACGCATGTTGTGAAAACCCCGGCGCATCTTCATCATAATTGTAAACTAACCCAGAAACTTCCTTGGATGGAATGCCATTAAGTCTTGCCAAGGTTATAAATAACTGAGCGTATTCCGTACAATCACCCGTTTTATTCGAAACAATTTCGTCAATAGAGGCAGACAAAGTAAAATCATACTCGATATAATTATAAGTAAAATCTATAAGGTATTTTACTTTTTGCTCATCGTCTAAGTCAGACATGTCTAAGGATTGATTTAGTGAAGTGATGAGTGGGCTTTGCCAGTTATATTTGGGATCGTACTTTAGAAACTCTTCAACCGATATATCGCTAGTTGTGGGTATTTTGTTTTGTCCTTTGGTTAATTTTATTAATGAATAATCTGTATTACTCTCAAGTAATGTTTGCCTGTCATTTTCAACAAAGCTTTCACTAATACCTATGCTATGGACCTCTAAAACAATTTCAGAAATATCGCCGTTATAAATTAAGGGACTAGTTACATTTATCGTTCCCAAACTGTAAAGATTACGATCTAAAGCCCTGTCCTTTGCCACACTTTCAGGCTCACGCTTTAAGTCAAGTCCAGAACCCGAAGCGCTTATCACAGCACCAGATACGTCGTACTGACCCCTTACTTTTTGAAGAGGGTCGTCGCTGTCAATAGATTGAATTTCGTAATAAATAAATCCTTGATTACTTGACCCATATCTCCCGATATTCACAACTTTATGTTGAAAAGAAATCGCTTTTTTATCCTCGAA